>Ga0065708_1014817_pt1 | contig 14387 bp, 12 predicted proteins | sample Hoacrofraction12_2_FD_59095 | JGI IMG/M metagenome (GOLD analysis project Ga0065708, IMG submission 59095) | Hoatzin crop microbial communities from Cojedes, Venezuela, sample from fiber fraction 12 v1 | ecosystem: Host-associated > Birds > Digestive system > Esophagus > Crop | place: Venezuela... | reverse complement strand
AAAGAACTCTCTGTTAAGAGCAGCCCCGACTGGGTCGGGTTAGTCCTGATGTAATTAAATAAATTAAAAATAAATAACAATGGGAAGAGCATTTGAATATCGCAAAGCGACAAAATTGAAGAGATGGGGTCACATGGCCCGCACGTTTACAAAAATCGGAAAACAGATTGCCATCGCTGTGAAGGCCGGTGGACCGGAGCCGGAAAATAACCCGGCCCTGCGCGCTATCATCGCCAACGCCAAGCGCGAGAACATGCCGAAAGACAATATCGAGAGGGCAATCAAAAACGCAATGGGCAAAGACCAGAGCGAGTATAAAGAGGTGACATACGAGGGATACGGCCCTCACGGCATCGCCATCTTCGTTGACACACTCACCGACAACACCACCAGAACAGTGGGCGACGTTCGCTCGGTATTTAACAAGTTCAACGGCAACCTTGGCACGCAAGGCTCACTGTCGTTCCTTTTCGACCACAAGTGTGTGTTCACATTCAAGAAGAAAGACGGCCTCGACATGGACGAGATGATCCTCGACCTCATCGACTACGGCGTGGAAGACGAATACGACGAGGATGAGGAAGCAGGTGAAATCACCATCTATGGCGACCCCAAGAGCTTCGGTGACATACAGAAACACTTAGAGGCAGAGGGCTTCGAGGTTACAGGGGCTGAGTTCACACGCATCCCCAACGACCTGAAAGATGTTACTCCCGAGCAGAGGGAGACCATCGACAAAATGGTGGAGAAACTCGAGGACTTCGACGACGTGCAGACTGTATATACCAACATGAAACCCGAGGAGGGTGGAGAAGAGGAGGCATAATGCCGCCAGGACAGGAGGACGGATGAAGCATATAATGTATCCCACACAAGGCACCTGCTCAAAAATGATTGATATCACCGTTGACGACAACGACACGGTGAAGCAGGTGATGTTTATAGGAGGATGCCACGGCAACACGCAAGGAGTGGCACGCCTCGTGGAAGGCATGAAAGTGGCCGACGTGATAAAGAAAATTGAGGGAATACGCTGTGGAGCCAAACCCACCAGCTGTCCCGACCAGCTTGCACAGGCACTCAAGAAAATGGAAACCATGCCGCAAGAATAATTATTTTTTACAATTATGTTTGACAATTTAAGCGACAGACTCGAGAGGTCATTTAAGATACTCAAGGGAGAAGGGCAGATAACCGAAATCAACGTTGCCGAAACCCTCAAAGAGGTGAGACGCGCACTCGTTGACGCCGACGTTAACTATAAGGTGGCGAAGTCATTCGTTGACACGGTGAAGCAGAAAGCCCTCGGCCAGAATGTGCTCACGGCAGTGAAACCGGGGCAGATGATGGTGAAGATAGTACACGACGAGCTCGCCACACTCATGGGTGGCACCGCCGTGGGGCTGAAACTCGACAACCGCCCCTCGATAATTCTCATGTCGGGACTCCAGGGCTCGGGTAAAACCACCTTCAGCGGCAAACTGGCCAACATGCTCAAGACCAAGCAGCACAAACGGCCGCTGCTCGTGGCTTGCGACGTATATCGTCCCGCCGCTATCGAACAGCTCAAGGTGGTGGGCTCACAGATTAATGTGCCCGTATATACCGAGGAGGGCAACAAAAATGTCGTCGAGATAGCACAAAACGCCATCAAGCAGGCCAAGCAGCAGTCATACGACGTGGTAATCGTCGATACCGCCGGACGACTCGCCGTGGACGAGGAGATGATGCAGGAGATAGAAAACCTGAAAAAACAGCTCCAGCCCGATGAGACTCTCTTCGTGGTTGACTCCATGACAGGTCAGGATGCAGTGAACACCGCTAAGGAGTTTAATGAAAGGATTGACTTCGACGGAGTGGTGCTCACCAAACTCGACGGCGACACCCGAGGCGGTGCCGCGCTGAGCATCCGCACGGTGGTGAACAAACCCATCAAATTCATCGGAACAGGCGAGAAGATGGAAGCCATCGACGTGTTCCACCCGGAACGTATGGCCGACCGCATCCTCGGCATGGGCGACGTGGTGAGTCTCGTGGAAAGGGCACAGGAGCAGTTCGACGAGGAAGAGGCGAAAAGACTTCAGAAGAAGATACAGAAAAACAAGTTCGACTTCAATGATTTCTACAACCAGATTCAACAGATAAAGAAGATGGGCAACCTCAAAGACCTCGCTGCCATGATACCAGGAGTGGGCAAGGCAATACGCGACATCGACATCGATGACAACGCTTTCAAGGGCATTGAGGCAATCATCAACTCCATGACCCCCAAGGAGCGCACAAACCCGGAACTTCTCAACAGAAGCCGCCGACTCAGAATAGCCAAAGGCTCCGGCACCGACATCAACGAGGTGAACCGCATCATCAAACAGTTCGACCAGATGAGGAAAATGATGAAGATGGTTACCGGAAGCGGCATGAAGAGTATGATGGGAATGATGAAAGGTATGCCAGGAGGTATGCCGCCAATGCCTAAAATGTAATGCGATATGACTATTATTGACGGAAAGGCCACGGCGGCCGCCATAAAACAGGAAATAGCCGAAGAGGTAAAGAACATCATCGCCAACGGCGGTAAACAGCCGCACCTGGCAGCTGTGCTCGTGGGGCACGACGGAGGAAGCGAGACATACGTGAAAAATAAAGTGCTCGCCTGCGAGGTCTGTGGCTTCAAGTCCACACTCATACGCTTCGAAGACGACATCACAGAGGAGGAGCTGCTCAAAACAGTGCACAACCTGAATGAAAACGGAGATGTGGACGGCTTTATCGTACAACTCCCGTTGCCAAAGCATATCGACGAGCAGAAAGTGATCGAGGCCATCGACTACCGAAAGGACGTGGACGGCTTCCATCCCGTCAACGTGGGGCGCATGGCTATCGGACTGCCTTGTTTTATCAGCGCCACGCCGCTCGGCATACTTACACTCTTAGAGCGTTATAAAATAGAGACCAGCGGCAAGAAATGCGTGATCCTCGGACGCTCAAATATTGTGGGCAAGCCGATGGCGCAGCTGATGCTTCAAAAACAATTCGGCGATGCCACCGTTACCGTGTGCCACTCACACTCAAAGACTCTCAAGGAGGAGTGCCGTGAGGCCGACATCATCATCGCTGCAATAGGACAACCCAATTTCGTTACCGCTGACATGGTGAAAGAAGGAGCCGTGGTTATCGACGTCGGCACCACCAGAGTGCCTGACAGCTCAAAGAAAAGCGGATTCAGACTCAACGGTGACGTGAAATACGATGAGGTGGCGCCGAAATGCTCTTTCATCACACCCGTGCCGGGTGGAGTAGGGCCAATGACCATCTGCTCGCTGATGAAAAATACACTCGCTGCAGGAAAGAAAGAGTATTATAATTGACTCTCCCAAGGAGCTGCCCCGACTGGGTCGGGTTAGTCTTGATGTTCAATTTTAGCGGTTATTCCGCAGAGAAGATATTTATAAATTAAGTGTAATGGGAAAAATGAAGGGTGCCATAGTGGTGAATACCGACAGGTGCAAAGGATGCCAATTGTGCATAGTGACCTGCCCGCAGGATGTCATTGCCATGGCGCAGAAAAAAGTGAATGTGCACGGCTATCCGTATGTGGAGGCAGCCAATCCCGAGAAATGCGTGGGTTGCGCCTCTTGCGGCATCGTATGCCCCGACGGATGCATCACCGTGTATCGTAAAAAGATGGAGGATTAGAGCATGGAAGAAAGAGAGATAACCTTGATGAAAGGCAACGAGGCCATTGCCCATGCCGCCATCCGTTGCGGATGCGACGGGTATTTCGGATACCCCATCACTCCGCAGAGTGAAGTGATAGAGACGCTCGCCGAGCTCAAACCCTGGGAAACCACCGGCATGGTGGTGGTGCAGGCAGAGAGCGAGGTGGCATCCATTAATATGGTGCACGGCGCCGCAGGAGCCGGCAAGCGTGCCATGACCTCTTCGTCATCGCCCGGCGTGGCCCTGATGCAAGAGGGCATCGCATATATGGCAGGCTCCGAGATACCGGGACTTATCGTCAACGTGCAGAGAGGCGGTCCGGGACTTGGCACCATCCAACCCTCACAAAGCGATTATTTCCAGGCCACAAGAGGCGGTGGCAACGGCGACTACTACTGCATCGTGCTTGCTCCGGCAAGTGTGCAGGAAATGGCCGACTTCGTTGACTTGGCCTTCGAACTGGCATTCAAATACCGCTGTCCGACGATGATTCTCAGCGACGGCGTGATAGGACAGATGATGGAGAAAGTGGCTTTGCCACCATTCAAGCCCCGTAAAACAGAGGAAGAGATACGCAAACTGTATCCTTGGGCTACTATCGGCCGTACAAAAGACCGCCAACCGAATATCATGACCTCACTGGAACTGAAACCGGAGGTTATGGAGGCTCGCAACATCGCCTTGCAGAAAAAATATCAGACCATCAGAGAGAATGAGGTCAGATACGAGACACTGTTCTGCGACGATGCCGACTATATCATCGTGTCGTTTGGAAGCGCTGCCCGAATATCGGAGAAAGCTATCGAGATGGCACGCGAGGAGGGCATCAAGGTTGGACTGCTCCGTCCTATCACCCTTTGGCCGTTCCCGACAAAAGAGATACAACAGACCGCACAAGGCAAGAAGGGAATCCTCGTGGCAGAAATCAATGCCGGACAGATGGTGGAAGACGTGAGACTCGCCATCAACGGACAGCTGCCCGTGGAGTATTTCGGACGACTTGGAGGTATAGTGCCAGAGCCGGGAGAGATAGTAGAGGCATTGAAACAGAAACTGATAGGGCAGTAGAGTTGAAGAAAGGATTTAAGATATGGATACAGAAAATATAATATCGCCCGAAAACATAGTGTATCAGAAACCGGCGCTGATGAACGACACGCCGATGCACTATTGTCCCGGTTGCTCACACGGCGTAGTGCACAAACTCATAGCCGAGGTGATAGAGGAAATGGGCATGGAAGAGAAAACCGTGGGCGTGTGCCCCGTGGGATGCGCAGTGTTCGCATACAGATACCTTGACATCGACTGGCAGGAGGCTGCACACGGCAGAGCACCGGCAGTGGCAACTGCCATCAAAAGGGTATGGCCCGACAGACTCGTGTTCACATATCAAGGCGACGGCGACCTGGCTTGCATCGGTACGGCAGAGACAATTCACGCGCTCAACAGAGGCGAGAACATCGCTGTGATATTCATCAACAATGCCATCTATGGCATGACGGGAGGACAGATGGCCCCGACCACCCTCATCGGTCAGAAAACCTCCACCTGTCCGTATGGACGTAATCCGAAAATACACGGATACCCCCTGCATATCACTGAGATAGCCGCACAGCTTGAAGGCACATGCTATGTTACAAGACAGAGCGTGGAAACGGTGGCAGCAATACGCAAGACGAAAGCCGCAATCCGCAAAGCCTTCGAAAACTCAATGAAAGGCAAGGGCGCTTCGCTCGTCGAAGTGGTAAGCACATGCAACAGCGGTTGGAAACTCTCACCGGTGAAAGCCAATGAGTGGATGAAAGAGAATATGTTCCCGTACTACCCGAAAGGTGATCTTAAAGATAATTGATTATATGAAAAAAGAAATAATTATATCGGGTTTTGGAGGACAAGGAGTGCTCTCGATGGGAAAAATCCTTGCTTACTCCGGTCTGATGGAAGATAAGGAGGTGACTTGGATGCCCGCTTACGGCCCCGAGCAGCGTGGCGGTACCGCCAACGTGACGGTGATAGTGAGCGACGACCGCATTTCATCACCGATATTGAGCCAGTATGACATTGCCGTGGTGCTGAACCAGCCTTCACTGGATAAATTCCAGGAAAAGCTGAAACCAGGCGGTATCCTCATTTACGACGGCTACGGCATAATGAATCCTCCTACAAGAACCGACATCGAAGTGTATCGCATCGACGCCATGGACAAGGCCGCCGAGTTGAAAAACGGCAAGGTCTTTAATATGATTGTCCTTGGAGGACTGCTCCAGGTTTGTCCCGTTATCAGCGACCAGGGTGTGGAGAAAGCTCTCTACAAAACCCTCCCAGAGCGTCATCACGCTCTCATACCGCTGAATATGGAGGCATTCGCAGAAGGAAAGAAAATTATTGCAAAACAATAGGCATCGGCTTCGCCGATGCAGTGAGAGGTGGCAAGGCGGAGCCTTGCAGTGAGAGGTGGCACCGCAAGAGGTGCAGTAATTCTCCCTCTGCAAGGTTTCTTGCCATTTTTCAACTAAGCCCTCCGCCAGGAGTCGTAGAGCAAGTTCTACTAAGCCCTCCGCCAGGAGCTGCCCCGACTGGGTCGGGTTTTCTCGAAAAAAACTCTCTGTCAAGAGCAGTAACACACTTTTAACTGACTGAAATTGAAGATATTAACCAAACCTAAATAAAATGATGGGAAAAAGATTTTTCATTGCCGCTTCATTGCTGGCCCTTGCAATGCCTCCGCTGAATACAGCGCAGGCGGCACAACTCACACCGGTAAAGAAAACGAAAGAAACAGCTGTCAAGAAGAAGGCTGCCGTGAAGCCGACGAGGCGAAGAGCGTCGCTGACTCTGTGTTTATATACAGCCCAAGCGAGAAAGACGGTATGCATATCGCCGTTTTAGACAATGGCTCGTGGAAACATCTCGGGCAGATCTTCGCATCCGACTATGGTCCATGGGGTTCTGACAAGAAAATGTATGAGCCATATATGTTGCGAGACAATGGAAAATGGTATGCAACATGGGCTGTAAACAGTAAAGCGCCCTGTTTTGCCGTCGCATACAGCGAGGACTTGATTGTATGGAGACCACAAGACTATCCCGATGTGAACCTTAAAGCCCTGCAAGGTGTGAAGACACAAAGACAAGGCGACGGACTGAATGTAACTTTCACATCCGGAGGAAAGGCATATAAGGTGAAAGCCTCTGATGACTTCCGGCAGTTCTCAGCACCCTCAGCAATAGCATCGGTGCCGGCGACAGATGCTCTCATCGACAGAACCATCGACGGAAAAGCATTTAAAGGACAGGTCTTCGACATCACCGCTGAGAAGAAAAAACAGCTGCAAGACTATTTCTCTTGGGTTGACGAGGAAAACCGCAAGGCAGGGGAGGATATGAACAAAGACGGTGAGCAACTGTTGCCCAAACTGAAACTCACCGACGGTAAGGCGACAGTGAATATCGCCATCAACTCGAAAAACAAAAAGGCCATCAGCAACAACCTCGTGGGCATCTTCTTCGAGGATATCAGCTATGCCGCCGACGGAGGACTGTATGCCGAGATGGTGCAAAACAGAGATTTCGAATATACGGGTGCCGACCATAAAGACTGGAATGCTACAACTGCTTGGAAATCCGATAAAGAAATAAAGATTGCTGAAAGTAATCCTTTAAGTGCGGTAAACTCAAAATATGCAGTTCTGTCAGAGCAGAAAATCACCAATGAGGGTTGGGACGGCTTCTATTTTAAGAAAGGTGACAACTATCTTTTCAGCTTCTTCGCCCGTCTCGACGGCACAAAGAAAAAGGAATTCACCGTGCAACTTCTTGACGGTTCAAAGGCCATTGCCACAGCGGTGATTAAGGCTAAAGGCGAGGGCTGGCAGAAATACGAGGCTGTGCTAACCGCCACTGCCACCACCGGAGGCAAGGACGGTCGGTTGAGTCTTGAGGCCAAAGGAAAAGGTGAGGCTGCCGTGGATATGATCAGCCTCTTCCCCGAAAAGACATTCATGGGGCGTAAGAACGGCATGCGCCGCGACCTCGCTGAGACGATAGCCGCCCTCCACCCGCGCTTCGTCCGCTTCCCCGGAGGATGCATGAGCCACGGACAAGGAGTGGACAATATCTACCATTGGAATGAGACGGTGGGAGAGTTGCAGGACCGCAAACCAGCGATGAATATCTGGCATTATCATCAGACACGAGGCCTTGGCTTCTTCGAGTATTTCCAATTCTGTGAGGACATTGGCGCAGAGCCGCTGCCAGTGCTTGCCGCCGGCGTGCCGTGTCAGAACTCGACAGCCGACGAAAGAGGATATGCCGGACAGCAGGGTGGCATTCCGATGGCTGATATGCCGGCGTATATAGAGGAAATCCTGAACCTCATCGAATGGGCAAACGGCGACCCCGCCACAAGCAAATGGGCGAAGATGAGAGCAGATGCTGGACATCCCACATCGTTCAATCTCAAATACTTAGGCATCGGAAACGAGGATATCATCTCCACTGCGTTCGAGGAGCGTTTCAAGATGATTGTGAAGGCGGTAAACGAGAAATATCCCGATATCAAGGTTTGCGGCACTGTTGGACCGTTCCATTATCCTTCTTCCGACTATGTGGAAGGCTGGAAATTCGCCAAGGAAGCCAAGGACATTAATGTATATATGGAGGACGAGCATTACTACGAGAGCCCGGGCTGGTTCTTGAATCATCAGGATTATTACGACAATTACGACCGCAATGGTCAGAAAGTTTATCTCGGTGAGTATGCCTCCCGCGGCCGCACTGTGCAAAACGCTCTTGTGGAGGCCATGCACCTCTCCGCCTGCGAACGCAACGGCGATATCGTGGCAATGACCTCCTACGCACCGCTGCTCGCCCGCGACGGACACCACAACTGGAACCCCGATATGATTTATTTTGGCAACGACTATGTTACCACCACGCCGAGCTACGAGACACAAAGGCTCTTCAGCGACTACAGGGGTGAGAAATATATCGAAACAAAGGTGAATTGCGACAGTCTTACACGTCATCGTGTGGCTGTGAGCATGGTGGAAAACAACCACAGCGGTTGCCGATACCTTAAAATCACCAATTCGCTGCCAGTGCCATTGAAAGTGAGCCTCAGCGGTATCGAAGTGAAACTGCCTCTGCGCTATGAGGGCTTCTCCGGCAAACCATCTGACAAGAAAATCAGTGTGGAGAGCGGCAATTATGCCCCTGGCGAAATCGAACTCCCCGCATATAGCTTCAGAGTAATACAGATTTGCAACTTTTAAGCGCGAGCGAGCTCGCTAGTTAAGAGGTGGCAAATCGACTTCGTCGATTGGCTGTTAAGAGGTGGCACCGCAAGCGGTGCAGATTGACGAAGGGGGCAAAGGAAGCAAAAGCTCTCCGCAAGGAGCAGTCCAGGCTGGGCCGGGGTTGTCTTGAAGTTAAGATATGCAATTATTCTTAGTAATATTGATTTTAGCCGCTGCTGTCGGCTATGCCGGATACAGGGTCGTCAGAGCCATAAAAGGTGCTGACGACCCTTGTGCTGGCTGCTCCGGATGCGCTTTGAAGGACGTAAAAAGAAAGAAATTGAAAAAAGATTGTAAAAAAGTCGCAAAAAATTTGCGGGAATAAAAAAAAGCATTACCTTTGCAGCCGCAAACAAGACAATGGTACCTTGGCCGATCGGTTAGGTAACGGTCTGCAAAACCGTTTAGAGCAGTTCGACTCTGCTAGGTACCTCTAAAAAGCCGCAGCTTCCGCTGCGGCTTTTTTCATTATCCATTGTCCATTATCCATTGCTTGCGAAGCAAGCATCAGGCTGGGTCGGGTTTGTCCTGAAGCCCTCTTGTCATAAAAATCGAAAAATTTTGGTGTTGAAAGATTATTTAACAAAATATCTTTGCATTTTGCATAAAAATCTATTATTTTTGCAGCGTAGAAACGATTTAAGCGAATATCGATATGGAACAACGTGAAATCACGGCAAAATATATAGTTTGCAGCATCGACGAACTTGATGCAAAGTTACGTGAGATCGTAGAGGAAGCCCGTGCCGCCACAGCCGGTTCCTATTCCCCTTATTCCCATTTCAAAGTGGGGGCAGTGGTCGCATTAGACGACGGTACGTTGGTGAGGGGAGCCAACCAGGAGAATGCCGCTTATCCTTCGGGATTATGTGCGGAGCGCACGGCTCTGTTTGCAGCGGGATCCCAGTATCCTAATGTGGGAGTCAGTCTTTTGTGCATAGCGGCTTGCGATGAAAATGGAGAGTTCACGGAAAAGCCCGTTACTCCTTGTGGAGCCTGCCGTCAAGTGCTTGTAGAGACAGAACAGCGCACTGGTCATCCCATCATAGTCATGTTGGCAGGAAGAGACAAATTTTATTTATTCCATAGTGCCGCGGACCTACTTCCGCTGTCATTCGATTTTTGATTTTTTTGCAGAGATAAATATGTATTATTAATTAAAAAAAAGAGAAAATTATGAAGAAGAAATTTATTTGTACTGTTTGTGGATATATCTACGAAGGTACTGAGGCACCAGAGAAATGCCCGATTTGCAAGGCTCCGGCATCAAAGTTCAATGAGATGGAAATGGATGACACTCCAGCTTTCGCCACAGCCCATATTCTTGGCGCAGCCCGCAAAGAAGGAGCTAATGAGGAGATGATTAAAGACCTTGAGGCACATTTCAATGGTGAGTGCGGTGAGGTAGGTATGTATCTCGCTATGTCACGCCAGGCTGACCGTGAGGGTTATCCCGAGATTGCAGAGGCCTACAAGCGTTATGCTTTCGAGGAGGCAGAGCACGCCAGCAAGTTTGCTGAGCTCCTCGGCGATGTGTTGAAAGACACTAAGAGCAACCTCGAGGCTCGTATTGCAGCAGAGAGAGGCGCTTGCGAGGACAAATTCCGTATCGCAAAGAATGCAAAAGCAGCAGGCATGGACGCCACACACGACACTGTGCATGAGATGGCTAAAGACGAGGCACGTCACTGCGCCGGCTTCATGGGTCTTTACAAACGCTATTTCGGTGACAAGAAATAATTATTTACAATTTTATGATATTCAATAAGAAAAGTGCGCAACCGTGAGGCTGTGCACTTTTCAATATTTCTTAATCGTACTTATATATTTCTTTTGTCGTCTGTCTCTGTCTTTCATCGGGAAGAGTTTTTTGTATAATTGCGTTGCCAGTTCCAATAGGTTTAATCCTCCTTGTCCCGACATTTGTATCAGTTCTGCGTCGGTCTTACTTAGCAAATCCAGTTTATGCTGTTCGGGCGCATTACCATAAATAATCACTTCCGACAGCATCGTGCGATGGTTGGGCAACAGCGAGATGGTGTCTCCCTTGATGTCTTCGGGATATAGTACACGAGTAAGATAATTGGGGTGGGCGAGGTGCAGCTCCTTAAAATCCTTGTGGAAGAGCAGAAACTTTCCCTCATAGTTGGTGCCGATACCTTGTTTATGGTCGATATACACGCTCACGTCTTTTATAGGCACCAGCGTCTCGGCATTGACCACGACAATGGTGTCGCTTGCGAGGGCATGCAAGTGAAATGACATTATTGCTATGAAAATACCGAGAATACGTTTCATGGCGTGCAAAATTAGTGTATATTTCTGACAAAATGCCATTTTTTGCCTTCGCATTAGATATAATTAACCTGAAAATTTCGATTTTCAGTTATTTTATACTTGAGAAGTGCGTATTTTCATACTTTTTGCGTACCTTTGCACTCAAGTTAATAAAAATATGAAGAAATTTCTATTACACCTTATTATATATATAAGTCTGTTGGCTGTTCCCACAGGCGCTTTTGCGCAATACAAGTGGAACCGCCAGTATCAGAATTATATTGACCAGTACAAGGATTTGGCGATAGAACAGATGTTGCGCTATCACATACCTGCGAGCATCACCCTCGCACAGGGCTTGTTGGAGTCGCGTGCGGGTCTGAGCCCTTTGGCCACGGTAGCTAAGAACCATTTCGGCATCAAGTGTCATGGTTGGCCAGGGCGCAGCTTTTATCAGGACGATGACGCCCGCAATGAATGTTTCAGGGCTTACGACAACGTGTTTCAGAGCTTTGAGGACCATAGTAAGTTCCTCTCTTCCTCCCGTCGCTATGCCCGTCTTTTCGACTTAAAAATCACCGATTACAAAGGTTGGGCGAAAGGTCTCAAGGCTTGCGGCTATGCCACCAGTCCGACATACGCACAGAGTTTGATAAATATTATCGAGACCTACGACCTCAGTCAGTACGACCGTGCCAAGTCGTATGATAAGTTTATGGCCCGTCGTGGCGGCACCGACCATCAGGTGTCGGGACAGACATTACATCCCATCAGCATCAACAATAAGAACTATTATCTCCGTGCCCGCAAGGGCGATACCTTCCGTTCCATTGGCGAAGAGGTGGGCATATCATACCGTAAACTCGCGAAGTATAACGAGCGCGACAAAAACGACGTGTTGCAGGAGGGCGATATCATCTACCTGAAGAAAAAACAGAAGAAGGCAGCCAAGGAATTTAAGAACCAGCCGCATCGCGTGGAACCCGGACAGAGTATGTATGACATCGCGCAGATGTATGGCATACGATTAAAAAATCTTTACAAGATGAATCACCTTTATCCCGACTATCAGATACGTCCGGGCGACATGTTAAGGATTAGATAACTCATTTTAAATAAACAGGCAATCTGTTTTTTCTATCAGATTTTGTCATCATTCCATTGGCGTTCCTCTTTCAGGGGCGCCATTTTTTTCGTTTTAATCGGTAAAAAAGTGGGAAAAATCCGCTTAATGTCATTTTTTCCCCCATAAAACCTAAAATTTACCCCATAACCTTTTATGCTTTTATCTAATTTTGCAACCGAAGAAAATTTATTGTGTCACCAAATAATAATACAAACAAAACTAAAAGGTTTATGAAAAAATTTTTTACTTTTATGGCATCCGAGTTATTCGCATTGTCAGCTTAGTGATTAAGAATTGCAAGAAATACATTCAAAAGTAATCTATAAATTATGAAATTTTTAAAAAACATCAATCCCTTAATGCTTACGGCTGCCATGTCAATGGCGGCTGTAGGCGCATGGGCTGACGGCACGAAGTATGAAATCGCCCACTGGTCGTTTAATTACAAGTACACCGTGGCCGACGGCATCGGAACACCGTCATCGACAGCCCAGACGAGCAACGACAACGTGAACCTTCACGATGTCAAGTTAGTACCCAACGACGCCCTCGTGGATGGCGCATACCTCACGCCTCACCGTCCCACACTCGCCACCGATGCCAATCAGGTGGACGCACAGGACAACAAAGGCGCATACCTCGAGGTCAACGCCATCAGCTGCGACGGAGCTGCCATTCACCTCACTTCGCCGGTGCCGACACCCGAGACGGCAAGCACCAGCTTCACCTACAAAGAGACGACGACGGCATTCCCCGACGGCAACAGCTATTCCTATCAGAACCCCTACAACTACTATGAGATAGAGGTTCCCGCCGCCGACTACAAAAACCTCGAAATCGAGATTAAAGCAGCAGGACACAACAGCTCCGAGCAGTATTATGCCGTGGCATACTCCACCGACAAAAGCACCTGGACGATAGTGGGCGACACTTATCTCACAGGAGCAAGCTACAACCGCTGGGTGGTAACTACCGTGGACCTCTCGGCCATGGGTCAGCCCGAAACAGCATATATCCGCCTCTTCCCGGCAAAGAACTGGAAAGGCTCCGGCAGCTCGGTGAATTCCGACAACCAGTTCAACCTCGACGACGTGTATATCAGAGGCGAGCTGGCAAAAGACCTCGCTGAAATCTCCGACATTAAGGTAAACGGAGAGGCAGTGACAGAAGTGGAGGGCGAGAGCTACGACTACGACTTCCTCCTGCCCGCTGACTACAGCGGCACCAGCGTTACCATTGCCCCGACAGTGAGCAACGCCACCGTGAAACTCTATGTTGAGGACGAGGAGGGCGACACACAGAGCTATACCGACAACGGCGATGGCACTTACACCATAGCCACACCGCCATCGAACAGCTACTACATGCTCACCTTCAAAATCACTGCCAACGAGGGAGCCACAGCAATGGTTTCAGAGTATAAAGTGCGCGTGTTCTTCCTCAGCACAATAAAACTCTCCGCACTCTCCGTTGACGGCACCAGCATCGACAAGACATTATTGGCAACCCTCAACGACAACGGCGAGGCGACCCTCACAGGCAGCATCTTCACCAAGATGCCGGTAATCGACACCAAGGTTATCGACGGCTCAGAGGCAAATGTCAGCAGCAGCCTCAACGGCAATACCGCTACATACGTTATCACCGCCCGCGACTCCGTCTTCACATTCAATGTGGATGGCGTACACGTGTATGAGATGGGTGAGAACGATGAGACAGTGGAAATCACATACAGCTCCGACGGTAAGAGCGCATACGTGGCAGAAGGCGACTGGACCGACGGCTGGACCGACGGCTCCTACACACTGCGCACCACAAGACTCGACGGATGGGGAGGCTCACAGTTTAAGTTCAACGGCACCGACTTCCAGTTTGAAGTGCCCGGCGGCGTGGTAATCAAGAGCTTCGCATTCGCAAAATTCGGAGCCAACTACGGCGACGGCGAGGGTATCACAGCGTTCGCCAGC
>Ga0065708_1000104_pt1 | contig 14474 bp, 9 predicted proteins | sample Hoacrofraction12_2_FD_59095 | JGI IMG/M metagenome (GOLD analysis project Ga0065708, IMG submission 59095) | Hoatzin crop microbial communities from Cojedes, Venezuela, sample from fiber fraction 12 v1 | ecosystem: Host-associated > Birds > Digestive system > Esophagus > Crop | place: Venezuela... | reverse complement strand
TGCTCCAGCCAGGATTGATAAATCCGATCCTCAAAGGAACTCGGGTCGTAGTTTTTTTTCTAATTCTTTCAAGGTGTTCGCTCCTTACTTTTTATATTGTTGTTAATTATATTGTAGAAATTAGGGATAACATACCAATTACTATTATACCACATTCTCGAAAGAAAGTCAAGCGGCGCGGATCGCCGCGCTGCGATTTCTCCGCCCCGAAACTGAGCTGTTTGCCTATGGGGCGTTGGGCAGAGAGCTCTAAGTGAATATTATCATAAAAAGCCAAAAATAGGGCAACGGCAATTTCGCCGTCACCCGTTTACTTATAAATTCACAACATCTTGGAACATTTCCCGAATCCGTCCCACGGCATAATTCACATGATCCGTCGGGTATTTACATCTATGCTCCCATTTCTGCGTGGCCTCGTTCCACACTTCCCCCTCGGTGAAGGCAATATACTGTGAGCGGCACGCTGCTCGACATCGAGAGCGTATCAGCACAGCTTATGGTTGACATCGATATGTCAAGTCGCTCGAACTCAGACAGCGACAAAAGCATCACATCGGGCGATTACACGCTCACTGTTGTCGGCTCTAACTACTCGACTAACGGCTTCGTTAAAGACAGCTACGGACAATCGACCTACGGCACAGACGCTGACACGGGCATTATGGCACTGCGCATCGCAGAAAATGTTACTGCTTCGCTCGATTACAAGCCGTTCAATCAATCGGCTATGGAGACGAACGGTCTCGCTGTTCAGTTCCGCATTCGCACGAAGCACATCGCAGACGATGACGCAAAGCTCATTTCGTGCATCTCAAACGGCTTCGGCTTCTTCGTTACGGGAAAGAAAGTCGTGTTCACGACAGACAATCAGGCAACAGTGGCACACACAATCGATGCTGCGCTTGCCGAAGACAGCATCACAGACGTTGCAATCGTCATCGAGCCGACATCTCAGGCACCGTACTCAGGCATCGGCGTTGTAAAGATGTATTTTGACGGCGAGCTTATCGGTGCATCGTACTACGAAAGCGGCTCACTGACGAAGCACGCCACACCGATTACGTTTGACGGCACGTATGCAGACTTGTATCTCTACAATCTGCGTGCTTGGGAGACGTACTACTCTTTCGAGCAATGCTTCAACAACTACTTGTTGAAACTCGCCGACACAGACACGATGATTACAGAGTATGAGTTCAATCAGGTGATGTCATCTCAGGCGGCAGAGGGTAAGAGCGCAATCAACAGACCGCAAGCAGCATCGCTCTATGCTATCGGTATTCCGTATTTCGTCATCTGCAAGAACGCAGACACAGAGGACACGACAGAGAATTATCCTGACTATCTCGAAACGCTCAACGGCGACAAAAAGACGAAGTGCATTGTCGATTGCTACGCTTATTTCCCTGACAGACCGTGGCAAGACTTCAAGGCTCTCGGCGTAACGATGACCAATCAGGGAACGACATCTTCGATGCGACCTATCAAGAACATCAAGATGAAGTTCAAGTCTGCCACGATGTCGCTCATTCACTCTGAGAGCGACTATTCGGGCGATGAGCTGACGAAATATCAAGAATGCGCTAAGAACATCGCAAAGAACAGAGTGCAGGTGAAAGAGGGCGGTATGCCAACGAACATCATCACAGTGAAAGTCGATTACTCAGAGAGTGGCGGTGCGAACAACGGCGCATCTACGAATATGTACAACGACTTGCAGCGTGTTCTTGGCTCTGCTTATATGACACCTGCTCAGAATGCGTACACGGGCGATTACGAGCTGAACACGTCAATCGACAGCATACCGTGTGCGTTCTTCCGCACTGACAAAAACTCGGCTGACGCTACTTCGCCGTCAAACGGCTACTTTCACGCAAAGGGCAATTGGAACTTCGACAAAGGCGACCCGAAAGTGTTCGGCTTCGAGGAAGTCGCAGGCTACAATGACGGCTGCTTGAATTACGGTGAGTTCACAGAGCTTATCGCAGAGCGAGACCAATCGCTTGACGATTTCGACAGCTCGATTGATAAGACTGCGTGGGACACTGCGACAGTCTATGTGCTGAGCGAGTTCTGCGGCCCTGAACACAAAGTGTACCGCTATCAGAATGACGCTTGGACTGAGACAACGGGAACAATGACCTACACTTCGGGCAAATGGCGCATCTCAGGCGATGTCGTGAACCCCGTAGAAAACTACGAGCTGCGTGCATACAACGCTCTCGACTGGTTTCAGGGTTGCAACAGCGTTGATGACCTGCTCGAACTCGACAGCAAAGGCAAGCCGATTTGGCTCACTTACTTCGAGAGCCGCTATCCTGACGATGACGATTTGAACGCTGCATACGAAGACGGTCGCAAAGTGCCTTATCAGCTCTATCGTTGGCTGCGCTTTTGTCAAGAATGCAATCATCATCTCACGGCAGATGACGGCGACATCACGCTTGACGGCAACACAGTATCAGGAACGGCTGCGAACCGCTTGTTGAAGTGGAAGCACGAACTGCACAACTATGCGAACGTGCATTCAGTCATCTGCTATCACATCTTCACTGACTACATCGCAGCTGTTGACCAACGCTCGAAGAATATGATGGTCGGCTTCTATCTCGACACTGACGGCGTTGTGCGAATGTATCTCAATCATCTCTATGACGGCGACACAGTGCTTGGTTCTGACAACGACTGTGGTCTGACAATTCCTGCGCTGCTCGACCCGAACAACGATGAGCAAGGCTTCTATCAGGGACACGACAGCGTGCTGTTCGTGCAGACTGCCGCCGCCGATTACATTTGGCTCAAAGACTATTCGTCAGACAGCGACACGTCAGACAGCACGAAGACAACGACTGTTGCAACGATTGCAGCCGCAATGCGCTCAGTCGCTCTGAGCAGCGGTCTGAAACTATTCTCGCCTGACGGACTTGAAAAGTATTGGATAACAGACCGCCTATCGAAGTGGCCTAAGCTCGTTTCATCGTTTGACGGCTTGCGCAAGTACGTAGAACACTCTGTTGCCAACGACAACTACTTCTACGCTCTGCACGGTCTATCAATACAGCGACTGAGAGACTTCATTAAGACACGTTTCCGTTTCAGAGACGGCTTCTATCAGTGTGGCTCTACGTTCGACAGCGCAGCGTCTATGCGTTGCACGGGCACGAATATGAGCATCACAATCACAGCTGCGAAAGACGGCTACTTCGGTCTCGGTGTCGATACAGCATCGAGCGCACGTGAGAGCGTCTATCTGAAAGAGGGTGAGACTGCAACGCTGCACTCTAACAACACGAACACGGGAAGCGGCGTTATGCTCTACGTCTTCGGTGCAGACCGCATCGGAACGCTCGACCTGACGAATGCGACACCGAAGCAGAGCGGTTGGGACATCTCAGAGTGTGTGCTGCTTCAAAAGCTCATCATCGGCGGCGAAGAATACACACCTGCATCTGACAACGGCGATGAGCTGAACACGCTCAATCTCGGTCAGCTGCCGTTCTTGACACACATCGATGCACGCAATCTCAGCTCGCTCACTTCGATTGATGCAACATATTGTCCCCGACTTGAAGAAGTCTATGCGCTCGGCACTGGCTTGCAGTCGTTCACGGCGGCAGAGACATCGCCTATTGCGAAGCTGCAACTACCTGACACGATGACTGCGCTGACGCTCGTCAATCTGCCGTTGCTCTCTTACACGGGCGATGCAGACACTGACGGACTGACATTCGAGGGACTTTCTGCAATCACACGTCTCTCGCTCTCAGGTTGCCCGAAAATCGACACGTACACGCTGCTCAGCAACATCGTTGCAGACGGTGCGAGCATCACTGCGCTCAGCGTGCCTGACATCACGGTAACGGCTGACACGACCATTCTTGACGCATTGATGAGTTCAGGCGCAGTCGGCATCAACACCGACATCGACAACGCTTGCGATGGTCTGAGCGGCACGTGGACGCTTGCGCATCTCGTAGAAGACGATGTGCTTGCTACGTTGCAGACTTATTTCCCGAAACTCACAATCAACAACTCGCAATACACAATGATTGTGTTCGATGACACAGCGAGCGACCCTGCGAACATCACCAATCTCGACAACGGCAGCACGTACAACGATGATGACGGCTACGTTCCGTCAGGACACATCACGAAGATACGTGCGAAGCTCATTCCCGTGAAAGGCAAGCTCAACGAAGACAGCGGCGTATGGGAGGGCGTGAAAGTCAGCGAGAGCAACTATCAGAAACTCGCAGACGGCTCAGACTTCGACTATACAGACAGTCTCGGTGACGGCTTCGATGTGATGATGCGCATTCCGCACTGTTGGTACAAGGGCATCAACGACTTCAAGAACCAAAAGAAGTACATCGCTTGGAGCAGTCTCGACACAGAGCCTATCTCGACATCAACGAAAATCAACCGCAAGACGCTCTCTGACATCTTATATCAGAGCGGTGTCGCAGTCATCGTTACGAAGATAACTGAGGGCGAAAGCGTGCTGACAGATGACGGCATTCTCGCTGCAACGAGCGGCTACAACACGTATCAGCTCGATGTAGAGGGTATGAAGCAGGTGCGTTGGCCTGGACTGAACCACTCGACAATCGGTGCTTGCTTCTTGAACGAAGACGGCATCATTATCTCTGCTTACAATATGGCAATCTCGAACACGCTGTTCGACTTCGTAGAGGGCGATTACATCTTCATCGATGTGCCTGACGGCGCAAAGACGTTCGTTTTCTCATCTGCGAGCGGCAACAGCGAGCTTGAAGCAATCGCAGTCGATAGCAAAGAGATTGAAGCAATCGAACCCGATTGGGTGGAGCAAGAAGAATGCTTGGGCGGCGTATATGAAGCGAGTGTCGATAGCTTGTTGCAGCTGCGCTCAATCTCAGGTGCGACAGTGAAGACGGGAACGGGAACATCTACGACATCGACAGAGTGGACGTATGACAGCAACGGCGACCCGACAAACACGCCCGTCAGCACGCTGAACTACACGCAGAAAGACTTCCAAAACATCTCTCGCAGACGTGGAGCAGGCTTCCAACTCATCGACTACGAAATGTCGAAGTTCGTTGCTATTCTCTACTATTCGTATGTCGGCAACAGAGATGCGCAGCTGCTCTGCGGCTACGGCAAGTCATCAGGTGGAACTACGGGCTACAAAGACACNCTCGGCAACGCCAACTCTGTTCGTGGAACAAGCAATGACGGCAACAAGATACTCGGTTTCGAGGGCTTTATGGCTTGCACGTATGAGTGGATGGACTACGTTGCACGAAATGTCGCATCGTATGAGAGCTTCTATAAGAACGCTTGCATCGGCGGCNCATCTGACAGCGTTAACCANAAGTGGCACATCTACGACCCTATCAAGAAGACNGAGCGTGTCGTTACGGGNATCACAACGTCAGACGGCTACTGCATCGCACGTGTGAAGCACGGTCGTTACTGCGANACTATTCCGTCTAAGTGCAGCACAGATAAGAGCAAATATGCTACTTACTACTGCGACGGAACGTGGTACANTCAATCTACTGGCCGTGTCGTTGGTCGTGCGAGCAGCANTGCGNNTGCGNNCGGCGGTCTCGCCTATGCGGACTCGAGCGGCGCATCATCGTACTCGGGCACGTACTTCGGGTCTCGGCTCGCCTTCAGGGGTGAAATCTCCATTGNCGAATAAAGCGTCAAAGCGCAAAGCGTGGCGGTAATTTTTAATTTAGTGAAGANGAAATATGAAAAGCAAAACGAAAAGCGAAAGCGCAGAGCGTGGGCGTGCCTCGAACGCCCACCACCTGCGAAGCTCTGAAACTGACGGCAGAGGGGTTCAGTGCCGTGTCGTTGGTCGTGCGAACAACAATGCGAATGCGAACGGCGGTCTCGCCTATGCGAACTCGAACAACGCATCATCGAACTCGAACACGAACAACGGGTCTCGGCTCGCAAACAGAAAGTTGAAGAATATAAATAATCGTCTCTACGGCAAACCGTTACGAGTTGGCGGACAGCTGAGGGCGAGAACCCTGCGCCACGACAAAAGCGAAGTCGCTNAGCGNCATCGGAAAGTCGAAACATCACGATTGGTTGGTAGAGGTTGGTAGGACNTCTTTTTATGAGACAGTCTCGAAGACCTTAGACCAAAGAACCTGAAGGCGGACACACAAAAAGAGTGCATCAATGAAACGCATCGGCTACGTCATCGAAGAAATAACAGAAAGAGCAAATCTCGAAATCTCTTTCGATACGGTCGTTCACGGCACGCTGCGCAAGAACTTGCGTGAGGGTCGTTGGCTGTTGCGTCATCGTGAGCAGTTCTTGGATAGTGTCGCCGAAGAGATAAAGACGGGCAAAGTTGATGTCGGCAGGTGGCACCCGAAGCTCATTCGTGAGGGCGGCAAAGAGCGTAACATTCAAGTCTTCGATATGAAGACACGCATCAAGATAAACGCTGTTATGTCGGTCGTTGATAAGCATCTGAAAAGACGCTTTATNCGCACATCGGGCGCATCAATCAAAGGTCGTGGACTTCACGACTTGAANCACTACATCGAGCGAGATATGAAACAAGACGCTGCGAATATGCGCTACGTCTATAAGTTCGACATCAAGAAGTTCTACGAGACAGTGCAGCAAGAATTTGTGTGCGACTGCATTCGCAGAGTGTTCAAAGACAAACGTCTCATCTCGATACTCGAAGATTTTGTCAGACTGCTTCCCGAAGGATTGTCAATGGGAATGCGTTCTTCGCAAGGTCTGTGCAATCTTCTTCTTTCTGTGTATCTCGACCACATTCTGAAAGACAGATACGGCGTGAAGCACTTCTACCGCTATTGCGATGACGGTGTGATTTTCTCTGCGAACAAGATTTATCTGTGGGAGTGCAGAGACGTGTGCCACGACTGCATTGAAGCGATAGGACAGCGCATCAAGAAGAACGAGAGCGTGTTTCCGATAAGTCTCGGACTTGATTTTCTCGGTTACCGCATCTTCACAACGCATTCGCTGCTCAGAAAGAGAGTGAAGAAGACATACGCAAGAAAGTTCAAGAAAATCAAAAGCCGCAGACGCAGGCAAGAATTAGTCGGTTCGTTCTACGGAATGGCTAAGCACTGCAACGCACGGCATTTAATGAAAAAGTTATTAACAGATGCTGAAATGAGAAAGTTTTCAGAAATGGGAGTGTGCTACACTCCTGCTGACGGCAAGAAGCGTTTTCAAGGCAAGACCGTGCGTCTCGGTGAGATTGTGAACAACGAAATCGAAAATTCACGATTATGAGAGAGATGTCAAGACTGCTCACGGCGACCACCGCTATTTGGTGTCGTTCCGTGATGTCAAGACGGGAGACTTCGGCAAGTTCTTCACGAACTCTGACGAATTGAAGTCTATTCTCGACAAAATCGCAGAAATGGAAGACGGTTTCCCGTTTCAAACAATCATAAGAAGCGAAGTCTTTGACGGCGGCAAATTCAAGTACAAATTCACTTAAATCAAGCAGAGCAATGAACAACAGTTTTTATAAGCAATACGGAGCTTCGGAAGCTCAAAACGGAGTTGTTGTCATCAACACGAAGAACGCCGCAGTGTTCTACGGCTTCGCAAAAGACGCTGACGATGATGAGACGGGCTACAACTGGCGCAAGAACTACGACCACGTGCCGACAATCNCNGAAATCAAGTCAGACATCTTCGCACTCATCAANGCACTGACAGATGCGAAGATACTNAGCGGCTANGAGTGGAACTCGAAACCCGTCTATCTCTCGACAGAAAATCAGTTCAATTTCAAGGCTGCATACGACCTCGCAGTGCAGACTGAGGGCGAAACGNTGCCGCTGAAACTCAAACTCGGCGAAGATGCTGACGGCAACGCAGTGTATCACACATTCAAGTCTCTCACAGCATTCGCAGACTTCTACACGTCTGCAATCGCTTACATTCAGACAACNCTCAATGACGGTTGGGTGGAGAAAGACGGCATCGATTGGACTGCGTATGAGCTTCTTGAACAGTAAGAACTACGANGAAGTGAACGGGTGCGGTGTGCGCTTAGGTTGGCTCGGTGTCATCAAGCCGCCGCACCACAAATTCTTCAACACACAATGCGAGCTGCACGATGAGCTGTATAATCTCGGCGGCGATGAGCAAGACCGCAAGCGAGCAGACAAACGCTTGTTCGATGATATGCTCAGNCACTCGATTGAGTATTACAGCGAGAGCGCATTCAAGCAATGGCGCTACGTCAGCATCGCACTCGCATACTATTTCGCAGTGCGTCTTTTCGGNCGCAGATACTTCAACTATAAATAACACTCACGATGAGAATATCATTCACAACAANAGACAGCACTTGGGCAACGCTCAGCAACGAAGAAATCGACTTCTTAGAGTATTACTCAGTGAGCGAAGACGAAACTACGGGCGTNTACTCAGTAACAATCGGCGTGCTTGAAGATGACAACAGNTATCGTTACAGAGCGTTGATGCAGAAACCGCAGATAACGCTGAAATTCTCGCTTCCGTTCTATGTCGAGATACCCGTTGGCGCACAGTGCGAATATCAAGGCGAGACGTACTATCTGAACACGCCGCAAAACATCAAGAAGAACGGCACCCGACTGCTCGAATANACGCTCACGCTCGGCGGTCTCGAAGACAATATGTCGCTCTACAAGCTGCGCAANACTGTTGACCGCCGCTTGAAGTGGTCGATGTGTGCAACNCCGAAAGAGTTCATCGAAGAAATCGTGAAGAACCTGAACGAGCGAGACGGCGATGACGTGTGGTCNGTTGGTGAGTGCATCGATGCGAACCCGAAGACAGTCGAGTTCAANCATACGAACATCGACAGCGCATTGCAGTCAGTCGCAGACACGTTCGAGACAGAGTGGGAAATCAACGATTATGTCATCTCTCTGCATAAGGTAGAATACTACAAAGATGCGCCGCTCTCGCTGAGCTACGGCAAGGGAAACGGCTTCGTGCCTGGTCTCGGTCGCAGCGCAGCGAGCGATGACAAACCAATCAAGCGTCTCTACGTGCAAGGCGGCGAACGCAATATCGACAGAGCGAACTACAAAGACAGCAACGGCAATCTCGCAGACAGCGCAGCACTGTTGCTGCCGAAGTCGCAGACGTTGGAGTATGAAGGCAGACAGTACACGTCTGACGCAGACGGCTACTATATTGAACGTTCAGATACCGTAAGCGATGCAGTGAAAGAAGACAGTCTCGACTGCTCGGAGACTTATCCCTCACGCATCGGTACGGTGTCGAGCGTTGAAGTCATCAACGAGAGCAAGAACTTCTANGACATCATCGACAACAGNATTCCTGACGCTCTGAACTACTCTGACTGCTTGATTGAGGGNGAAACGATGACNATCATCTTTCAGACTGGTATGCTTGCAGGAAGCGACAAAGAGTTTGAAGTAACGTACAAGCACAGCGAGCGCAGGTTCGAGATTGTNCCNCAAGAAATTGACGGCGTTACGATGCCGAACGAGACGTTCAAACCCGTTGCAGGCGACACTTACGCNATCTTCGGCTGTATGTTGCCGCAATCGTACATCTGCGACAACGACAGTCAGACGGGCGCATCTTGGGAGATGTTCAAAGAAGCAGCGAAGTATCTCTACGAGAATGAAGACCAAAAGTTCACATTCTCAGGCACGCTGCAAGCNCTNTGGGCGAAGCGCAATTGGGTGAACGTAGGCGGCAAGCTCAAAGTCGGCTCTTACATACACTTCACAGATGAGCAGTTCGCAGCTGACGGCGTTGATATTCGCATCGTAGGCATCAAGGATTTCCTNACATCACCCTACTCTCCTACAATCGAAATCTCGAACTCTGTATCAGGCTCATCGCTATCGTCTCAGCTGCAAGAAATCGCACGTCAGGAAGTCATCATCTCAGAGCAAAAGAAAGCACTCATTCAGTTCACGAAAAGACGCTTCAAAGACGCTCAGGAAACNATGACGATGCTCGAAGAAAGTCTGCTCAATTACTCGAACAGCATCAANCCGATAGCAGTGCAGACAATGGGACTGCTCGTTGGCGATGAGAGCTTGCAGTTCAAGTTCGTCAAGGCGGTAACGGACAGCGAGGGGAATGTCACCTACGAAGATGACACAGACTTTGCAATCACATACGACAACGAAAACAAGCAGCTCTCTGCAAGCGGCTCAATCTTGCAGCANCTGACGCTCGGCATCGACAGCATCAAACCCTCACACGATGCAAGCGAGTACAAGCGTTGGACGATGACTGCTTACGTCTCGGCTGCTCTCGATGACGCATCTGCGAAGTACTATTTCTATGCGAAGTGCAGCAAGACAGATGAGACGGGAGAGTTCCTGCTATCTACGAGCGCAATCGAAATGGAANGTGTGAGCGGCTACTATCACTTCTTAGTCGGCATTCTCAATTCTGAGTATGAAGATGAGCGCAGCTTNGCAGAGCTGTACGGCTTCACTGAGGTGCTGCCTGGTCGCATCACGACAGACCGCATCGTTTCGACTGACGGTTTGAACTTTCTCGACTTGGCGAAGAATGCGCTGCACATCGGCAACAATAGCACGTACATCGATTGGAACAATCTCGCCGAAGCGGTGCTATCGCTGAAAAACGTTACGATTGAGACAGTCAATTCAGGCGGCACCGTTATGTATCGTTTCAGTGGCGAAGACGGCTCAGGCAATCTCGCAATGGGCAATATCACTTGGGACACGAACGGCAATCTTGTTGTCAGCGGCACTATCAACGCATCGGCAGGAAAGATTGGCGGCTTCCGCATCTCATCGAGCGGCATCACGAATATGGGCGAAGACGGTTCATTCGATGATGATGCTTATATCATATTCAGAAACGACAATTACGGCACGTTCGCAGGTATCGGGGGCAATATGCTACCTGCAACGGCAGGTGGTCTGCGAGCAGTCGCACGTTTCGAGAACCACAATGAGGGCGAAAACGCTTATATAAAAAGCGTGTTTGCCAACTATGCAATCGTAGCGTCTGCGAAGAACTCATATAAGAACTGCGCAATCGCTATGAATGGCGGCTACATTGAAGGTTTTGCGTTAAAAGTGCAGAGCGTAAAAGCGACAGCAACGCTAACGAGAGGAAACAATGTCATTCTCTGTTTGAACAGCTCAGAAATCTCTATCACGCTGCCGAAGATGAGTACGTATGATGACGGCTATTTCATTATGATTAAGAACTTGAACGGCTCAAACGTAAAGATTTTCCCGAACCAATCAGAACACTTCAAGACAGACAGCTCTTATTCGACAACGACAGAGACGTGCAGCTCTTATATCTTTTATGACAGAGGAAGCATCGCACGCTACGGCAAAGACGAATACGATAATCTCGAAAGCGCAGGTGATGCAACGATGTATGTCTATTGCAGAGACATTCAGATAACGAAAGACGATGTTACTTATCGTGGTGCTTGGGTGCAGTGGAAATGCCCACGTGATTGGTAATCTTGGTGAGAGAAAAGTTTTGGTGTTAAATATCGCACTTTTTCCGCAAATCAAGTGCTTATTACGCACTAATTTTACTAACTTTGTACGCAAATTCGCAGACAAATGAATGCACAACAGACAATAGACGTAGCGAGAGGTATCAGCGATGTAGGTATGATGGCCGTAACATCGGCTTTCTTTCTCGTTCTTGCAGCTTTTATGATGATACAGATTTTCAAGTGGTTCAAGTCGATTATCGGTGATATGATAACCGAAAATGGCAAGACGATTGACGCTCTGTTAGAAGAAACGAGAGCGCAAAACACTATGCTTGAAGACGTAGTTGAAGCATTAAAACCTGAAACGGTGCTGCGCATCAAGAACATCAGCAAGACTGAGTTCGATTTGTCTGTTCACGAAGTCTGCGCTATCATCAAGACAGTCAAAGAGCAGAACCACATCGCAGACAGAGCGGCGACAGAGACGAAAGTCGCTACGCTGCTCGTTAATCTGCACGAAGACAGAAACAGCCGTCTCGATTACTTCAAATATAAGGGCAAACCGCTCTCGCAGTACGTCAGGCACGATTGGATTGATTGGGTCAAAGACGTAGTGCTGAAAGAGGTCTATGCTCAGACATCATCGCAAGAACGCACTCGCTCGAATGTCGATGCNGTGTATCGGCGCATCAAACTCGACTTTTATCACAACTTAGACAAATGAAAGTACTTATCGACAATGGACACGGAAGCAACACGTCAGGCAAACGCAGTCCTGACGGCACGCTGCGTGAATACGCATACACACGTGAAATCGCATCACGCATCGTTGAGCGTCTTCAATCGCTCGGCTATGATGCAGAGCGCATCGTAACAGAGACAACAGACGTTCCGCTGTACGAACGCTGCAAGCGTGTGAACAGAATATGCAGACAGCTCGGCACGAAGAACGTGTTGCTCGTTTCAGTGCATCTGAACGCCGCAGGAATGGGCGATTGGCGGTCTGCACGTGGTTGGAGCGTACACATCTCTCTAAACGCATCGAAGCGCAGCAAGCGTCTCGCATCGCTGCTCTGCGCAGCCGCAGAGAATGAGGGGCTGACTATCAGACGACCGATGCCGTCTCAGGATTGGTGGGTGCAAAATCTCGCAATGTGTCGAGATACGTACTGCGCCGCAGTGCTGACTGAAAATCTCTTTCAAGACAACAAGCAAGACGTTGCTTTCTTGCAGAGCGAAGTCGGTAAAGAGAGCATCGTCAATCTGCACATCGAGGGCATCACGGCTTATATCAATGAAATAAATTCATCAAAGTGAGATTTTCTTTTCATACATATTTAATAATAGCTGTGCTGAGTGCCGTGTTATCGTCTTGCGGCACTCAGCGGCAAGCAGTCTCGACAGTCTATCGAGACAGCGTGCAAGTGCAGGTGCAGACGAAAATCGAATGGCGCACAGACACAGTGTTCTTCGAGATACCTGCTCAGACAGCGCAGCGAGAGACACGGGACAGTGTGAGCCATTTGGAAAACGACATCGCTTTCTCTGACGCACGTGTGAACGCTGACGGCTCGCTCTTTCACTCGCTGAACATCAAGAAGCAAAAGAAGCAAAAAGAAGTCAGCACGCCAATCATCTACAAAGACAGCGTGCGCACAGAGTATGAGTACATCGAAGTCAAAGAGCCGCAATACATCGAGAAAGAGCTGAGCAAGGCACAACGGTTCAAGCTGCGTGCGTTCCCGTTCTTGCTGCTCGCTATCGCTGCGATGCTCTGCTATCGCTATCGCAAGAACATAATTTCTATCATATTAAGGTTAATAAAATAGTTAGTTTTAGTATTAGTTTTTTCAGGTAAAAAGACTTTTTCGGCGGTGGTTTGTGAAAATCACCGTCTTTTTTTCGCCGTTTCCGAAAAATCTTCCTATCTTTGCGGCAACATTCAGATTTTGACTTCTGAATTGCGTTGAAGCCGCCCGATGTCGCACTCACACACAAAAGCAACATTGGGCGGTATTTTTTCACTTTTTGTTGCTCGTTTGTTACTCGGAGCAATCGAGCGAGAAACACGAAACGTCATAACACGCTGACAAACAAATGCTTCAACGTCTCAAATTTCGCTTGCAAGAGATTTTGGACAGGTATGCACTCTTTTACGATTATTGGAACTTATGGGACAGGAAAGTCTAGTTTCTTACTTGCTCTGGAAAACGACTTGCAAAACAAGAAGAAGCTTCTCTTTGATCCAAAAACTCTTAGTGCTTCTGGAAAGTTTGAGATAATTAATATCGTTGGAGACTACGCTGAGCTTTCTACGCTACTACATAGGAAATTAGGAATTGAAGGCAACGATGGAAGTGTCATCGACGAACTCCGTTCTTACTATCATACAAAGTGCCAAAAACAAAAGAGATGTTTGTTATTGGTGATTGACGAGTTTGGCAAGATACTGGAACATGCAGCCAAGAATAATCCTGAAAAAGAATTGTATTTCTTGCAGAAATTGGCGGAGTTTGTTAATGTTCCTACGAGGCAGATTATATTGCTGACCACATTGCATCAAAATTTCGGTTCATACTCTAAAGAACTTACTGATTCGCAAATCAATGAGTGGATTAAGGTTAAAGGCCGTTTTAAGGAGATAACTTTCGTCGAGCCTATTGAGCAGCTTCTTGCTTTAGCGTCTGATAAGCTACAGAGAGAAAGAGATATCGTTGTTCCAGAAACGGCAGATACATTGTGCAAATTGGCGAAGAGAACAAGATTCATTTCTTCTGACTTCCAAGAGTCAACGGCAAAAACGCTCTATCCTTTGGATGTATTCTCCGCTTACGCTGTAACAAAGGCCATTCAGAGATATGGACAAAATGAGCGTTCTCTCTTTTCTTTTCTCGAATCAAGAGGACCACATTCCATTTCAGAATTCAAGCCCAAGACTGACTGCACTTATAATATTGCATCGGTATACGACTATATAATGTACAACTTCTATTCA
>Ga0065708_1006669_pt1 | contig 14511 bp, 7 predicted proteins | sample Hoacrofraction12_2_FD_59095 | JGI IMG/M metagenome (GOLD analysis project Ga0065708, IMG submission 59095) | Hoatzin crop microbial communities from Cojedes, Venezuela, sample from fiber fraction 12 v1 | ecosystem: Host-associated > Birds > Digestive system > Esophagus > Crop | place: Venezuela... | reverse complement strand
CTCTCGCTAAGGTCGTCACACTCCCCATATTCGAGGAAGTATAAAGCCCATTCGGGGATGTCGTATGTCATAACTTTAGAATGTTTCATAATTGTTTTTTTATCGGATTTCCTAGAGGGGAAGACTTTTTCTAAAAAATCAAATCTGTGAGGAGCTTTTTTTTATCGGCATAACCTGTCGGGTATAGACTTTTTCTGTGCATAGAAGAGTAAGCCCCAAAGAGATGACTAGATGCAAGGAATTTATGGAGATATTTTCGGAATACCGATTTTTAGGAAGGACACATCGAAGAGGAGTCCAACTAAAAACCGAAAGGCTGCTGAAAATATGTTCTTAAATAGTAAGGCGGTACTTGCTGATGTCATAGGGGCTTACTACCTTTGCAACTGAAAAAGTTTTAAGTACCCAGAACGGTAATGACACAAACAATAGGCGACGAAACAGGAAAGAATAAAGGAAAATGAGGCATACTTGTCTATATAAAATAAAAATGCTATATTTGCAAAATAAAGAATATTGAAGCATCATAGTGATGTCTTCGACATAACCAAGAAACCTAGTAAAATAAGACATATTATGCCAACGAACAATAAAAATTATAAGATAGAAGAATTTCTTAGTAAAATAGGAATACCGAAATTAGAGAAAGAACAAGTGGACGCTGTAGAAGCAGAAGACGAATTTGTAGAGGTAATTGCCAGAGCTGGTTCTGGCAAGACTACGACAATAGCCGCCAAAGTAAAATATCTTATAGAGCAAAGAAATCTATCTCCAGACGAAATACTGATAATATCTTTTACAAAGAAAGCGGTAGGTGAATTAGTCGAGCGCTTGATAAAGTTAAAGATAAACTATAATTCAAAAATTTTGGAAGAAAAAAATGATTTTCATGTTAAGACATTTCATAAATTAGGGAAAGATATATTATCCCAGAACGCCCAAGATAAAAGGAAATACATAGATGTAACAGATGACAAATATTATTTAGGAATAATTGCGAATTGTTTGAATGATCGCTTTAATAAGTATAAAGATGAGAGAGATAAAATAATACGCAATTTCCCAGAAAAATTTAAAACAGGGAATAAAAAAGAAGAGAAAGAACTTATCACTTTTTTTGATGACATATACTCAGATAAGCAAGAAGAAGATCTAGAGAAGGAAATTGAAATGAGAATGAAAAAATATTTATCAATAAAAGCAGATAAAATAATGCGATCATGGGAAGAAGTCACAATCGCGAATTTTCTTTTTAAAAAGAATATAGAATATGAATATGAGAAATTATACCCAGATCCACTAAGTAATCCACAAAGAAAGCCACCAAGAATTTCTGCTTATCGTCCCGATTTTACATTGACAGAAATAGATAAATATATAGAACATTTTGGTGTTGATAAGAATGGAAATAATAATACATTAGGAAAGGATGGAGTTGAGGACTATTTAGAAAGAATGGAGGATAAAAGAATATTTTTGGGGAATAAATTAATTGAAAGTAACTCTGCTTATAATGAGAATGAGAAAGAGGAAGTTATTGAAAGAGAATTAATGGGAAATTCAGATATCAATTCATATATAGAAAATAATCCGATAGATGATGAAGAAGCCAATAATAAAAGAATACATGACCAAATAAAAGCCACAAGAGGTATTCGATATTTACTAAAATTTGCCAATGAGATACGATCCTACATTTCTAACTATAAAAAGACACATGATGATGACATAATTGAAGGATTGAAAAAGATTAAAAAGGCTGCAGAAACAGAAAATAAAGAAAGGAAAGCATTGTTCTTAGGTATCGTTATTGAATGTTATAACGAATATATAAATCAAAGGTATAAAGAAGAGAACTCTACAGAAAAAATTAAGATTATCGATTTTGAAGATATGATTAATTTGTCTTGTAATATACTTAATAATAATGAAAAACTTAATGGAATGAATTACAAGTATATTATTATAGATGAATTCCAAGATATTACCACCCAAAATTTTAATCTGATACATATGATTAAGAAAAAGTGCGGTTCTAAAATATTTGTCGTTGGTGATGATTGGCAGTCAATCTTTGGATTCGCAAATTCTAACATGTCAATTTTTAAAAATCCAGAAAAAATAATAAAAGGTGTAGAGCCCAGAAGGATTGAAATCAATAAGACTTATAGATGTCCCAATAAACTAATTGAGATTGCCAACGAGTTTATTAAGCACGACCGTTGTTTGATTGAGGATAATAAAGATTTTCCACAAAATCCGAATAATAATGTTGAATTGCCTATTGCTATGATCGCTTACGAAAGCCGAAAAGACAAAGGTAAGAAACTGTTTGAAATTCTAGAAAAGATATCAAAAGAAAATACAGAAAAGAGGCTAGGAGAAATAAAAGTACTAATATTAGGCAGGTATATAAACGACCTTAAATACATCCCGTGTGGAGTTGATAACGTAGAAAGATCCTATAGTTACACAGAAGGTTTTGTTACTTTTAAAAACGTCAACAAACAAAACGACAATCAACAAAACGACAATCAACAAAACGACAATAATATATTTAAGAATTTAGCTATTACTTATCATACAGTACATAGCGCAAAAGGAAAAGAGGCGGATTATGTTATTTTAGTAAATGCAAAATCTGGTAATTATGGTTTTCCCTGCGAACAGAGCTTCGATAAGGAATTAAATAAAGAGGTTTTTACTGATGAACAAATAGAAGAATGGACCCATCTTGAAAATGAAAATGATTTCTCAGAAGAGAGACGTCTATTTTACGTAGCACTTACAAGAACTAAAAATAAGATTTATATACTTATTCCCTCAAAGAATAATAAATATGAAGAACAATCCAAGTATATTACCGAAATAAAAAAATACGCAGAAAAATTAAGTAGCGATAAAGAAAATAATGAATACATAGATAGTATAGATTAATTGAAGAAAGAATAGAAACTCTTTGAGAAAATGATTATCCGCATTTTACTCCCCCCCCCCAAGAAAAACATGGAAAAGAATGCTTCGCGAAGAACAACAAGCAACAGACCAAGGCTTCAAACCATTTCTATTTCAAGTATTTATCCAAAACCGCTTGTTTGCGAGAAGGCGCTTCGTTGATGACTTGGTTTGCCTTGGCTATTTCCTCTTCGTATTTGCCTATGGCTGCAACAACATCTCGCTGAATGTCGATGGAGGGAACGGAGATAGACAATGTCCGCACCCGTTCTGTAGAAGCGCGGTTTGCTCTTGAGAAGCGTTCGGCTTCTCCTGCTTTCAGCAAAGGATAGACAAGATACTTAGGCAAAATGGTTGTCTCGTCTAAGACCCTGACAACGCCGCAATGGTCTGTGGGGGCAAAGGGAATGTCCTTTTCCATATAGTTTACCATCCAGTCGCCATCAATGCCCCATAAGACGGAGGGCACAGAGAAGTCTGAAAGAACTGAATGGTTTGCTCTACCAAAGTCATCATGCACATTTGCACTTACAACTTTATATGTACCATTTTCTACTAATTCGTTTGATAAAACGCGCTTGCCGATAGATAGACTAAATATACTTATGTCTGAAAGTTTTATGATGTTGTTCGCTCCTTGCGATGCTTTTTCAAATAAGGTCTTTATTTCGGTCTTAGAATCACTAATAACTTTACGCGCCTTCGCCACCTCATCGTCGATGATATCGCACTCGGCTACTATCTGCTGTTGGACTTCAGTGGGTGGAATAGGCAATTTAAAAGAAGAGTATTGCTTTGCATTGATGTTGGGCTGAGATGTTCCACTTCTGGTGGCAATAACCCATTTTCTATAATTTTCTGCCAAACAATACTGAAATACATATTCAGGGAGGACATCATCTTTAAACCTAAAGCGAATCAGATAACCTGCATATAAGGCTTTTCCGTATCGCGTCCTATATAGGAATGGTTTACCAGCCGTTGCACCCGAACGAGCAAATAACAAATCATTTTCTTTAAGGATATATTTTTTATCAACGGTCTCTGCTGTTTTCCAATCATTATTTAATTCACCACTCTCTGAAATATCTGTGATTCGAATATAACGGAAATCTTTTTCTGGATTACCATCCATTGCTGCGACATTTGCTCCATATCGCGGTTTTTCAGAGGTCAAACTGCCCAATGTGGCTAACGGCCATTTGCTTTGTGTCTCGATTTTTAAAGATATGCTTGTCTTTATCTCCAAATCGAACGCCGTCCTGCTGAAGTCGATCATATCAACGAGCTTTGCCTGCGAGACGTAGTTGGCGAGCGATTCCGGCACTTGTATGTCCTCTCCGAGGAAGTTTTGTCGGATGAGCGTGTTTATCTTTTGCGGGTCGTCGAGGTCGTTGGGGTTGAAGAGCGGTGTCTCTATTCCGCTGATGCCGCGTATCTGCTGCATGGTGTCGTCGTCTTCGCCCTCGTCGTCGCTTGACTGTTGGCGCGAGATGTGGAGGTATTGTATGCCTTCGTTCCCCTTGCTGTTGCTCCATCCATAGCCGAGAAACTGCTTGATGTCGGCGTTGGCGGCCGGCGACTTCACGAGCACGACGGGACTGCTCACAGTATAGGCTAATAGGAATACATAGAGTTTCTCTCGTTCAATGGTTGACGCGAATTGGCTGAAAGCCTGCCGCTTTTCCTCTTCTTGTATAGTTCCTGATTGTTTCTTGAACACTTTGGTCTTGCTGCGGTTGCGGAATTTGTTGCGGATATTTCTTGCAGTGTAGCAGACTCCGTCCATCGCGTTGCGTCCCGTGCTGTCGAAAGATTCTTGATAGGCGGCGAAAGGCTCTGTCCGGGCGAGCGTGTCGCTGATAGCGCCGTGGGAAAGGAAGGCTCGGTAGTCGTCGATGTCGTAGCCGCAGTGGTCGCAGTAGGCCTGCATCAGAGGCTCGTCTTGGTAGATGTCGTAGGCATGGTCGCCTGCGGAGAACCAGGCGTTCACCCTTGCCCGATAGTGCTCGGCGGTGGGCGTGTTGGTCTCTTTCCGTCGGAGGAAGAGCACCACGGTGTTGGTGCCGGTCTTGCCGAAGGTTCCGCTGCCGAACTCGGCGAGCGCCACGATGTCGAACCGCTCGAGAACTATCTTTCTTGCCCGGGCGTAGATGCCGCTTTTGTTGAGCACCGATACGGGCAACACTATTCCCGCCACTCCTCCTGCCCTGAGCAGCTGTGCCGATCGCTCCATGAAAAAGGCCTCTATGGCGTTGCACTTGGCGGTGTTGAGCGTCGTGTCGAAAAGCGAGAACTCTGCGCGGTCGGCATCGGAGAGTGTCTCGAGGAAGCCTGTCACGGAGTATGGCGGATTGGCCACGAGCACATCGTAGGCACCCGGATGCAGGCGCGGGTGCGGCTGCAGCGCATCGGCATAGACGATGTTGGTCTCGTCGTGGCCATACATGAATGCCGACACTTTCGAGACCTTCGAGAGGCGGTATTCCTTCTCCACGCCCATGATGCGCTTGTAATATTCGCGTATGTCGATTTCGGGCTTGTGCTTTTTTGCGAACTCCTTGATTCTCTCTGCATATTCGGTGAGGAAGTGGCCTGCGCCGCAGGCGTAGTCGATGCACGCCGGCAGTTCTTCGCTTTGGCTGACCATCTGCTCGAGCGGCAGCGAGGAGACGATGAAGCGCACAATGGGCATGGGGGTGAAGTATTGTCCCTCGCTCTGCTTTACGCCTTTGGTGAGAAATCCCTCGAAGAGGTCGCCGAGAAACTGGTTGGTCTCGGTGTTGGTGCCGTCTTCAGTCGATTTCAGTTTGATGTTTTGCAGCATTTGCAGCACCTTTCTCAGTATGACGGCGTTTTGTCGGAAAAGCCGCTCGTTGTGCACGCTGATGAAGGAGAAGTCGTTGTCGGAATAGAACTTGAGCGCCCGGAAATAGTCCATCACGGTTTTCATAGTGGCATCGGGGTCGCTCTTGTACCACCGGAAGGCCTTTTCTATCTGCTCGTTCTCTATATATGTGACGGTCTCGTTGAGAAACCGCTCCATGCCGTCGCGGTAGAGCCGTTGCAGCCGGTCTTGCAGCGAGAAGTCGTCGTCGTAGGCCGCGCCTTTCCAATAGAAGTGCAGGTCGTCGGGATTGTTGGTCTCGTCCACCACCTTTGCGAGGAAGAGGTTGACGAGTTTGTCGAATGCGTTTTCCTTTGCGCCCACGTTGTGCTGCCGCAAGATGGTGGCAAATTCGTTGTATTTTTTTCTAATCTCGTCGTTGCTGACCGGCACAAGATCGCGCACAGTGAACTTGTTTTTCCCTAAGTGATAGGGCTGTATGTCGTGTTCTATCAGTCCTCTTTGCGAGGCGTCGCACCCGTAGGTGTCGTGCCACACACGGAAGAGTTGCTTGTTGTTTTTGGCATCCCGATAGCTCAGTGCGTCGGCATTGCTCTCGAGCAGTTCTTTGTTGTCCTGCACGTTGATGAGATAATATGCGGGCTCGGTGCGATTGTCTTTCCAATCGGCGGTGTAGAGACAGAGAAACTTTGTAGCCTGCTCTTGCTGGAAATAGCTGAAGAGCTGGGCACCGTCTTCGAGCGTGTCTCTCCAAGCCGGCTCAAACTCATCGGGCTTCTTACACTCGATAATGAGCAGCGACTGCTTGTCGGACTTCTTTCCCATAAACTCATTGTAGGTTCGCAGCCAGATGTCGGCATAGCCGCCCTTGTGCGTGTGTCCCAACTTCCACTCGGGCTCCAACTCGATGTGCTCCGGCTTATATCCCATTGACAGCAGCCGGTCGACGCATTCCAACACAACGAAGTTTTCGGGGGCGGCAAAGTTTGAGGTGGTGTCGCGATTGACAGTTATTCCAATGTCCGCATAGTGGATGCGTTCGTTTTTTACATCCACGCGCAACGAGCCATGTGTGCCGGCGTAGGATTTGGAGAAAATGGCAGTGTTCTGTTCAAATCCCATTGCTTCAAGCACTTTCTTTATGTTATCTCTTGTTATCATTACTTTTTATATCCATCAATCAAGTTTCGTATATAAGCATTCGGTGCCTCCTGCTATCTAATTAAGCGTCTCCAACGATCACTTTTCCCTCTTGCACCAATAGAATTAAGTTTAATAATGAAACATCAGAACTTACTTTTTACGCTGAACGACGTTAATTCATCTGTGAAACCTTTGATGCCCTTATTGATCTTCTCAATCGTTTTGGGCCTTGGTGTTTCTATTCCCAAGGCATACTGTTGCATCTGGCTATCATTGATACCACAGATACGGGCAAGGTCGTTTGGCTTCAAATCATATTGGGCAATCCACTCAAAAAGTTCATTTAATGTCACTTCTTTCATAGGTTTTACTTTTAAAACGGTTAAGCAGCTCAAATGTTGTATTTGCGATGTTTAAAATCTGTCCTGTAAGTGGCAGCTATAATCATGAGACGGTCAAATAAATTCTCTCCAAAATAACGTCTGTTGAATTTGTAGCAGAATTCGTTTAGGTATTCTTGTAGAAATTCCGGCCTTATGCCATGATACAAGGCTGCTATTAGCGTTTTCGAATTGGCAATAGCAATATGAACTGGCGCGCAGGCTCTGACGATGCCCACATTTAGCACATTGAAACTCTCCACGATACGACTTCCAATAATGGTGTGTGCATCCACATTTGGGGCAGATTACACCTTATTTCTCCCGAATTTCACGGAACTTCTTTCTACAACTTTCCTCATCTAGAAATATCTTTGCAAACTCAAATATCTTCATATACTATCATCTTTTTATATGTATGCAAAGATAACAAAAATAGTTGATATTGCAAAATAATGTAAAACTATTTAATATAAAAGTTAGGGAGAAAATAACAGATTATCATTTTGAGAAATCATGCCAATGTAAATTACCCATTGAAAAGAACATCTCAAATAATACAAGTCAGCTATGAATGACTATATTATGATTCTACTTCCTTATATTCCGTGAGATATTTATATATAAACGGATGGACGCTATATTGCCCACTTTTTACAAACGTAACTTGTGGTAGGCGAAGTAACTTTTGGGCATGTTCAACAGAAATAGGCTCACCATTGTTCCGCTGTATGCTGCGCACCAGTACCGATTTCTCAAAGGAATATTTTGAGATACCATTTTTCATACCAACATAGAAACGGCAAATAGAGCTATTGTTAGGATCTATAAAGTACTTAACACCCGTAAAATTCGTCAATCCATTACCGCTATCTTTACCCTTTGAGATTCGCAAAACGATACCATTATCTTCAAGATGCTTGCGGAAAGACTTGCCCAATGAAGATTTCCCATCAATGGCCTTTCTTAACTCTTTAAGGTTAAAGAAATCTTTACTTCGTGCAATTTCAATGAGAGAACGCTTTTCTGCATCAGAACATTCAAAAGACTCAATATAAGACATAAACTCAGCAGAAGAAATTTTTTTCTTAGGATTTATCTGAAGTACATTATTTCCTAATATATCCATTTCGGGAAGTAATATCTCTTCTGACTTTCTGAAAACATACATATCTTTAACATTCTCCCACATTACAAACTCAATATTATAATCCACCTTATCTGGCTGATTTTTTCTAAGAAAAGCTTCCATTATGTACGTGTCTTCCTTAGTTTCAGGAATGTCGAAGGTCCTTTTTTCAAAGTGACCAGATGGCAAGACTTTTATGACAAAATACACATTAGTATTTTCTTTTTTGGGTTTTATTGTAGCAAAAGAAACGTTGTTGTTGAATTTATAAGAACTCCAGTTAACAGTACCTATACTTCCACGTAACAAATCATCCTTAATGATAAGTTCGTTAAGAATAACCTGTATAGCTTCCTTGCCTAATCCACGATTCGTCACATGCTGAACATTAAAACGTTTCGTCTTTTTATATGGGTCTTCCTCTGATGAAGAGTATTCTTCCTTATTCTTTATTATTGCAAAGTTTAATGTCTCTGCATTAATTTGTGAGGATTCAACGAAGCCAATGTTCTTCTCTGTTAGTGCTTGCTTGAGTTCATTAAGACATAGACATCCATCATCACCTGCGAAATTGACCAACGTGAGACCACGAGAATTAAACCGTTCTGAATAATTGCGATTCTCAATATTTTTCAGTTCTTTTTCTGTTATCGTCATATCTTCTGCTTCGTATTCAACCCAATCAAATTCAACCATATCAGGATATGATTCAAGCATGTCTTTCCTGAACTGATATAATACACCATATTTTGAATCCTCAAATCGCTCTTTATTGTCAAAATTCAGAGCCATTACGGATGAATTCCATCCAAAACTTTCTTTGACATATAGTTGTTTAACTTTATCAAGCTTTGAAACCTTTCTTAACACACTAGTCCTTTCATCAAAAACAAGTTTAATTCCATTTGTTACCGTTTTTGAGTCTTTAGACATAAATGTTTCAACCATCGCTGTTATAACATCATCATCTGTAAGAGCTAAATTTAGACACCAAATTCTATCTATATTTCCTGTATTATATCTCCATTTCTTATTGAAATAGTACAAGCGACCAGTAAGGTTATTGTACATGTTTTTCTTGCTAAACCGATTATGGATACCATTCATTAATAAGCGGAAAAATGTTCTCTTCTGATAATCCTCCTTAAAGTCATTCAATTGTCTAACTTTCACAATCGGTTTACTATAACGCTCATTAAGGAGATCATACAAATCATCAGCCGTTATCGTGTTTTTATCAAACATTATAAATGCCTTTTTGCCATAATAATACACTACAGATCTTACCTTATAATCATCTATACGAGCGTCAAGAATGTTTACATCAAATCGTTCACCGATATATTCGATTTGAAATACATCATAAGATGCAAAAATCTTTTCCTTATTGAGAGTATAGGATATTTTGTTCGTTCTAATTTTCATATTATGCCTCCTCTATTTGTTTTATCATATCTTTTGCAACATTGCCATTTTTATCTATCAGGTAAGGTATGGTTATAATCCTTCCATCTGCAGACTTAGAAGGTTCCGAATCTGAATCCTTAAGAACACCAATTATAAAAACTTTCTTAGCACCAATCCTATCCATTTTACTGCGAATTTCCTCGTCGGTTTGATCTCGATCATTATAAGGAGCGGAAGCCGAGTTCCAATGTTTAAAATCCACGTATACTCCTTCTTCACCATCAACCTCGAAGTCAAAATATTCAAATCTGCTACCATCTTCTATGTCTTTCAGATTTAAGGATGTGGATTGTTCTAAAATGTATCTACCAGCCACTTCACCAAGAGCGCCCTTGTAGATATTGTTATATAACGCAGGGGACATGATATACTTATTTGGAGAGAAAGTTGTCGCATATCCTTTTTCTTCAAACATTTTCATCGTTCCCTTAAATTTCAATATCTGTTGCAACCTAGCATCCTCTTGACTACACTTATGTATAATCAATTTATCTCTTTCATCAGGGATAAGCTGTTTACTGTTTTTGAACGATTGTTCATCTCCAAACCACACGTGAATGTTTCGGAAAGAATTATCATTTGTTGAATAAAGATATTTCGATATCGGTTGAAGACCATTTATATAATAACCACGTATTAGCTCATTATTCTTATAGTCATCTTCACTGGCTGTTGGATACTTCAATGTCATTTCTCTCAATTCCTTCCAGAGCCGAATATCATTATCGCTCCATGCGCCCTTAAAACTTCGTCTTACCGTGTTAATAATTTTCGAGGCAACCTGCACAGAAATTGTATTTGCTCGGCAAAGCACGAACTTCTCATCTTCCTGCAGACTTAGAGATACGAATGCCTTTTCTCCCAAAGCTTTTACTTCAGGGGAATTAAATTCTGAGAAAAGGGTTTCCTTGTCCAACGTATTTAAAACCTTATCGTAAATATGAATTGTGATATGTTTGTTTCGGACAAAAGTTCTTCCCATTCGTCCTATAGCTTGTATAACATCTCGAGTTACTTGCAATTTAATGCTCTTAGTATCATACAACGAAGCTTGTATGTGCGGCGATATATTCTGAAGACTATTAAAACCAGCTTTTACGAGAGATCTTTTGTCTTCAGTACTTATTTCATAGTTTCCATAGCATTCCATAACCTGCATGAGATGTCTCAGATTTTCCTTTAATCCAAAGTGTTTGAGATCACGCAGATTTTCAGTGAGGTAGGTAATATCATCAAGATATATGCTATCAATATCACGTTCCTCCTTGTCCGTAGAGTAATTATGTGGGAGGTAAACCAAATTTGGTCTATACTTATCGCTTATAGGATATTGCAGATTTTGTCCAGCGCCTACGGTCTGATATGAGCTAAAGATTATTAGTTTCTGACCTTTTCGTAATCTTTCACATATTTGTCTCTTAGACTCTTCAAAGTTATTACCATTGAGAACAGCAATATCAATAGCATTATCTCCATCCAGTTCGGCATCCTTATTGACGGCCTCTATCATGTATTCCAACACACTGTTCTTCATTGTGCTGCCATCAGAGTTTTTGGGTAATGCCTTTCCTAAATACAGCAAAGTCTGTTGCGTTACGTTACAAGCAAACGAACGGATAACATACAACAAGCGCAAGTATTTGCTAGCGTAATAAACACACTTGTCTTCCCCTAATTTAGAGGTTTCCAGTTCTATACTATTGATACAAAGTTGGAGGGTTTCCTTATCAGCAAATAGTTCCGTCAGATTAGATTTTATGATTTCATCATCCTCGCTTATATTGTTCACATCAACAGTAATATCTCCATTAGAATATGGCTGATTTCTCTTTTTGAGTTCATCAATGATATATGATTTGAGCTCCTTATTTTCTTCTGTTAGCACATGGAATCCTGCCCCTAGAGTATCTTTTAAGAAATCCCTACAATAATTGCCCGTAGCAGAGGGTATTCCCGACGTGGCAGAGATAGCGAAGACAAGAGCATGATTGGCGACAAAAGCCATCAGACTTTCTGGTGTGTCTTTTATCTTCGTCATACTCATGATAGTATCATCATTGTTTGCATCGTTGTCTTCTAAAGCAAACATCGTAAATCCATTGGAGAAATATGAATACGGCATACGTTGACTATTAAGCTGCGATCGCTTGTCCATCTTTGAATAATAACCACATACAACTTTCTTTTCATCCTTATCAGATAAGAACTTTCCTATTATAGTATATGCGGCATTGTCAACTGTCATCATATCATACTCGATACCGTTCTCTTTAATCATTCTCTTTCTTTCCTGATTAACCTGAATCATATAAGCATTTGCCCATCTCCATACAAGATATGAGAAACGTTTCATAAAAGCATCGACTTTTCTTAATAAATCTTGCACTGTAATGTAGGTTTCTGAAGAACTTACTTTACTTGCCTTAAAGATAGTCATACGATGCTTTTCTGTATCTTCTTTAGCATAGATGGTATTCTTTCCCTTTTCTAGTATAGTTTGGAATTGAGAGTCATAAAAGAGAAAACTCTTGGTTCTATCAACAGAATCAACTTTTTGTTTATATGAAAATCCGAGTTTGAAGAAATCGTATAATCCATCGGCATGTAGCTTTACTCCATCAAAGAATCTCTTCAAATCATATTCTCCTTCTAACACGCTCAATAAATCAGAGGAGAATCTATCGGAGTGTATTACACTGTGTATACTTCTAAAAGCCCTGATTAAATCGATATTCTCATTTAGTTGTGTTTCTATGATTTCATCCTTGGCATCTTGCTTGGTGGCGTCATATTCATCGATAAATAAGACCGTATTTTCTAAGAAAAATTCATCCAACAAACTGTTGCCGGAACCAACCAATGGTGACAGTCCCAACAGCAATTTGCGCATTGTCACAAAGACGACCTTCTTTTCTCCAATAAAAACATAAGGATACAATTCGCCAATCCACTTGTATTCCTTATCGTTCTTAATGGCACAAATCCGCTCAAGAGAGCTCCTGAAATTACCATGTAAAATACTTCGTATATTTTTCCTAAAATTCTGCTCATCTAGATTTAGATTATCTCTCAAATCTTGGATAAAGTCTGTATTATCTTGCTCCTTATTCTTTTGGGACAGTCGTTTAAGCTGTTCAAGCCTCTTACGCATTTTCAAAAAATCTTCATTCTTGAAGATTTCGGGAATGTAATCCAAACCGCCTCTATCATAGAAATCTATGAGAGAGTCAACATTTGACTTTAACAACAATACGTCCTTGTCAAAATCTCCTATATAAAACTGCTTTAGCTTTTCGTATGGAAGGTTCTTTTTTAGTGTCGTAGTGAAAATAAATCTCTTAATACCATCATCATAATACTCACTATCAGGGTTCGTCATCATAGAAATAGCTTGCATAACAGCATGCGTCTTACCAAACCCAGTGGGAAGTGGCACTTCAACCAAGCCTCCGTCTCTATACTTCCGAATTGTTTCACAAATGGCATTTGCCAGAAAGTTTACCTCCATAAAAAATTATATCGTTTTCTTTATTTCTAAATTCTAAAAGAATACTATGTTGTTATAAAATCACATGGTCAACACACAAGGATATTGATGCCACGATCCTATACAAGCATATTAAAAAGCCCTCATATCTAAATTGCATACAAATGTACGAAAAAATGGGGAGCTTGCCAAAGACATTTGATATTACAATAGAAATTTTTCAATACTATATGAGCNTAATAGAAAAAGAGAAAGTCTTGAAAAGAAAAANTAANCATTTCAATTCGAGACTTTCTCTCTATAGTCTCAAACGCACTCTTAATATCAATTCTTACATAGATCTCTCACCAAATATGCTGACAGAAACACTGTTTCCAAGAGAGTTATCAGTGCCAACAGACCATGTTATGGGAACATTCTCCTTAACCTGACTAAGCACTTCATTGATGGGTTCTAATTCATCCATTGTAAGAGAGCATTTTTTAGAAAATTCGATGGACACGAATAGACTGTTATAACCTGACAGGTTGATATTCTGTAAATCACATCTCAGCCTCTGTTTCCTATTCTCATCGTTAGATTGTTCTGCAGTGGAAACATACTCATCGATGTTTTTGGAAGGATCCAGCAGGTAGTCAATATCCTCCAATCTAATACCAAGGAAATCTCTCTCTACGATGCCGTCCAATACGGCCTTACTAACTTGATTTGTCTTCTGTTTCATAATCTTATTAAATTTTTGATTGATAAAAAATATTTGATGTCGTAACAATATGCATATACACGAATTATTTATTTGTGTTTTATATATCTTTCTCTCCCGTAGGTGCGATCTCATTGATAATCTCATATATCGCTTGAAGATCTATACGTACGCTACTCTCTTGAAGATGACGGTATAGTTCCTTAAAGACAGCCCTGACGTTATATTTTGTCGTACCGGGGTACCTGTATCTGCACCTCTTATCCTCATATCTGATATAAGCGAATGGACATCCGTCTACCCCTTCCTCTGTTAACTCTATCTCAATATCTGTAACCTTTTCGGAGGTCATGATACGCTTATGTACGTCATACTTTAGAATCCCACTATACCTTTTCT
>Ga0065708_1000160_pt1 | contig 14523 bp, 12 predicted proteins | sample Hoacrofraction12_2_FD_59095 | JGI IMG/M metagenome (GOLD analysis project Ga0065708, IMG submission 59095) | Hoatzin crop microbial communities from Cojedes, Venezuela, sample from fiber fraction 12 v1 | ecosystem: Host-associated > Birds > Digestive system > Esophagus > Crop | place: Venezuela... | reverse complement strand
AGGTCCACGCTCCCGATGTAGTGTTCCGTCTCCACTTTCGCGCTGAGCAAGTGGGCTGCTGAAAATTCGGGAAGTCCACATTTCTGCAAGAAGATTTTCAGCAATGCGGCCCCGCAGCCGTGGCTTCCTTGCGGCCGCAGCAATTCGGCCAAAAAGGCGGAATGCGTTTGCGTTTCTTTGGTGCTCACCCCCAAAACGTCGAACACGTTGAAGCGCTCCCCACGTTGGAATTGCTCTGTCTTGATTTGATTGTCCCTATCGACGCATTTCTGCACTTCGGACAATAGTTTTTCCAAGTCGTTCATGTCCGGCTTCACGTGTTTTGCAGGGCTTGCTCCAGCGGCATGGTGTGCCAGCGCTTTAGGAGCTGGCGCGTGTCTTGCTTGCTGTAGCGGTAGTAGCTGGGATGGTCGATGTAGATGGTTTCGATGCCGTGGATGTGGCCTTTCTTGATGCGCGGGAATTGGGTGGGCTCCACGCTGACGTTGCCGCCGAATTGTTTGATGATATGATGTAAATTCGAGCCGAGCACGACGATGTGTTGGGGCTTCACGATGTCGGCCAACTCCAGCGTGAGGGGCAGGGTCTGGGGGATGGTCTGGTAGATGTCGCCGGTGGCCTTCACGGTGTTGAAGAACGAGGCGTTTGTGAGTATGAAATTGCGGTCGTCGTCGAGCGGATTGCCGCCTTCGATTTGCGAGAAAAGGCTTCTGAGATTTCTGAAATTGCCCCATTCGGCGTGGCGGTCCCATACGGGATTGCCTTCCAGCAAGCCTTGGGGCGTCATGTCGTGGCCAATATTCTTTTTCTGTTGGGTGTAGGTGCCGCCGCTGCCCGGATTGATTTGAATGATGAAGTACTGCGGCGACGCGTCGATTTGGGTGAGCGGCGACTGCGTATAGAAGCCGTAGTCCCACTTCTTCGCCATTTCTATATAGGCCTCCACGGTGCGTTTGGCCCATGCCTGAATGTCTTTTTGCAGGTTTGTTTTCATAATTAGATAAGGTATTTGATTAGTTGGATTGGATGAAATTTCTCTTTGAGGCCACAAAAAATGTGGCGCGTATTCTCTCTTGTGCGCTTCTTCCGTTGGCAAGGTTCTGGAAAACCTGTTGGCGAGAAAAAGGTAAGAGGAATCCACACCACATACGTGGAGTGAACTCGCTCTTCGACCTTCTTGCGCCTCGCCAGAGTGTAAATTTTCCAGATTTAGCCAAACGGGCGGCGGAGTCGAAAGCGAGCACACCTTTTTGCAAAGGATGCTGTTTCCGTCTGCAAAGTTGCGGATTCCTTTTCATTTTTCCAAAATTTTGCCTAAACTTTTTTATTCTGCGGCAAAAGTGGGGCGGGGGTGCGCCCGATTGGGGCAGAGGCTGAANGTTTTTGCAAAAAAAATGCGATTGCGCGGAAAAAAGACGCGAATCGCAGGGGTGGGGCGTGCGGCGGCGGGGAGTCAGACGAGTTTCAGGCCGATGATGGAGAGAATGAGGGTCGTGATGAAGAANATGCGCCAGAAATTCGCGGGGTCGTGGAACACGAAGATGCCCACGAGCACGGCTCCCACGGCGCCTATGCCGGTGAAGACGGTGTAGGCCGTGCCGACGGGAATGGACTGCGTGGCTTTGACGAGCAGCGGCATGCTAATCATGAAAAGCAGGNCGAATCCGGCGAGCCAAAGGGTGTGGGCACTGCCCGTGGCGTCGCGCAATTTNCCCAGACAGAAGGTGAAGCCGATTTCGCAGCAGCCGGCGAGTAGCAGACAAAGCCAATGAATCATGAGCNGAGCAATTTTGCAGAATTTTCCCTAATTTTGCGTCGGCAAAAATACGAAAANTTTGCGGAAAAATNGCCTGCTCGTTCGATTTATATAAAAAATCAAAAAAATGCCGGCGCTTCGAAATGTTTTTTGCCAGAAACGCGCAAGAAAGTTTGTTCGCGTGCGNGGTTTTGCCTATCTTCGCAGATGAAAACTTCTGATTATGCGCGACACATTCTCCAATTTCAACGAAATGCTCGACTGCGTGCAGGAGCGCGGCTTTCTGCCTTTCTTCACGAACGAGATTCCGCAGTTTTCGATTGAGGAACTCTGCCCGTCGGAGCTGTGGTATCACGACACGGGCTTCGAAAACGGGACGACTGCTGTGGGCGGCGTGGGAATGGAAGGGGCCGGCCATCGTGGAGGGAGACCTCGCTTACGGCAAATTCTTTCGGGGTAAGGCCGGCTTTGTCTCGATGGAGTGGTTCCCCGACTTTGTGAACGTGCGCCGCGCCACTGCCGCGCTCACCGACGTTGAACGCGCCATGCTCGAGCTCCTTCGCAGCCGCGGCAGCCTGCTCTCTGGCGAAATCAAGCGCGAAATGGGGCTCACGAAGCCCAAAACGCCGCGCCAAACGCCCCTCGCGAAAGTGCTGGAGAAGGAAACGCCCCGCCCGCGCCAACGCAGCGGCCGCGAAAACTTCGAAACGGCCATCACGCGTCTGCAAATGTCCACGCACGTCGTGACGGCCGACTTTGAGTATCGCTACGACCGCACGGGCCGCCGCTACGGCTGGGGCATCGCCCGCTATTGCACGCCCGAAGACTTCTTCGGCGCCGACCGCCTTGCCTGCCCACGCACGCCGGAAGAGTCGCGCGCCCGCATCCTCGCCCACCTGCGCCAAATTCTGCCGCAAGCCTCCGACCGCGTCCTCGACCGCCTCATTTAGCAAGAAAGCCGCCGCAAAAAAGGTGCCCGTTCACGAAAATGAGCGGGCACCTTTCTGTCAAAACATGTAGATGTTTTTCGCAAAACATGTACATCTTTTTCCAAAAACATGTACATCTTTTGGCGAAAACATGTACATCTTTTGGCAAAGCCCCGCCTTCGAAAATTTGGAAGGAGCGGGGAGGCTTATGCTTGATTGTTCTTATTGATGAGATTCACGACCACTTTGACCATCACGTCCTTTTCTTCGGTGCGACTTTCGGCAATCATCAGCGTGAGCGCCACGAGTGTGCCGTCGCTGATGCGCTTGGCGCCGTCGGCGTTGTAGAGTATGCCGTTTTCGGCCATAAACCAGAGGAAAAGGGTGGCGGCGATGCGCTTGTTGCCGTCGCTGAAGGAGTGGTTTTTCGTGACCAGATAGAGCAGCATGGCGGCTTTTTCTTCGACCGAGGGATAGAGTTCGCGTCCGTCGAACGTTTGATAGATTTGGCCGATACTGCTTTTGAAGGAGTCGTCTTTTTCGTTGGCAAACCACTGACTTTCGCCAAATTTCTCTTTGAGCGATTGAATGGCGGCCATGGCATTTTCGTAGGTGGCGTGGAACTTTTCTTCGTTGGTGGTCTGCTCCACTGCGAGTTGTTGGTAGTCGTAGCGGTCGAGCGTATCAAGCGCGTAATTGTAGTCCACCACAACGCCCATGAGCGAGCGGCTTTCGTCGTCGGTGAGGCTTTCCTGCGATTGCACGGTGCGGCCGAGCACGCGCACGAGTTGGCTGAGTTCGGCAAACTTTTGCGCTGCAATTTTGTTGTTGACGGCATAGCCTTGCACGAGATATTCCTTGAGCACTCGGTTTGCCCATTGGCGGAACTGCACGCCGCGCGGCGATTTGACACGATAGCCAACGGAGATGATGACATCAAGATTGTAGAAATTGATGTTATGACGCTGCTCTTTGCCTTTTATCGCGCCATGTTGAGTGGTTGTCGCAAATTTTGCGACAACCACTGAGTCGGCCAACTCTTCTGCAATTGCATTATTGATATGCTTTCTGATGGTCTTCTCGTCTCGTCCGAATAAGACGGCCATTTGGTGTGCATTCAGCCACACCGTCTCATTCTCCAAACGGACATCAATTTTGGTTAGTCCGTCGGCAGTTTGGTAGATTACAATGTCGTTCGTGGTGCCCATCGTCAGAAGGTCTTATTTTTCCGGCATATACCACCAAAGGCTGCCGAAGAACTCGCGGAGGGCGGCGTCTTTGTAGACGTGGCCGCGGGCGGCGTAGGGCAGGTTGCGCACTACGCGCTCTTCGGTGACGCCGCGGCGCACGAGCGAGGGCGGGATGGGCGCGGTGAACATGGTGCGACGGTCGTTGTCCACGTCGTAGTAGGCGCCGAAGGGGGCGCTGCCGTCGGCGTTGAGACCGGTGTAGAGTTCGAAGTCGTCGGCGGAGCGGATGGTGAGTTCGGCGCGCGGCCGGAAATTGCGCAGGCGGCAGGAGACGACGGCATTGCGCACGCTGAACTCNGTGGTGCCGCAAATGCCTTCTTCGTAGCGCTCATAGGTGCGGTGGCGCTGCTTGCCCTTGCCNTTGATGGCGTAGGTCGGGGCACCGCCGAAGGGNGCGTCGGGCACGTGGAAGTGGCGGATTACGTNGCTCGCATCGATGATGAGCGTGAAGTCGTCGATTTGGCCATNGGCCCANCGCAGGGCGGGCGTGAGCAGATAGTCGATGCCGAAGTCGAGGTCTACGCGCGTGCTCGTTTGAAAAATGTAGTGGTGGTGGATGCGATTGAGNCCGGCGTCGAAGTGGGCGTCGAAATAATAAGTATAGGANAANTTCAGGAAACTGTCGGGGTAGAGGGGGCTTTCGAGGAATTCGAATTCGGTGTGCTCCGACCACACATTGCGGTCCACGCGTCGCAGTCCGCGTCCTTCGCTGAGCGCATGGGCCTGCGTGAGCGCGTTCTGATAGGTGAGCGCGGCGCCGTTCATTTCGACGCTGAAGCCNCTGATGCAGGGGTGGATGCCGCTGCCGATGTTCCACGCGTCGCCGTAGGCNCCGCTCGGGGCGGGCGCTTCGAATCCCACGATGACGTCTTTGGCGTCGCCCGTGTTTTCGAGTTCATAGACGACGTCGATTTCGGCGCGATTNTCCTTCAAAATTTTGATAGTGAGCACCTCTCGGCGCAGCGCGATGTCGGTGTCGGTGGTGGGAACGAGCTGATTTCCGGCCGTGTAGAACACGCCGTCGTTGGCGCTCGCGAGGCCGCAAACGAGCACGGCAGCGAGCACNAGAAGNATGCGTTTCATGGNTTTTTCAGGCTTTGTTTGGGCGAAAAAGGGACGGGNTTCGCGCAATTAGGCGCGCAGTTTGGCNGTGGCGTGCAGGCGGCGGAAGGCTTCGGGCANNGCTTCGACNATGTCGGAGGCGATGAGGCTTTCTTCGCTCTTGCGTTCGACGGCAAGGTCGCCGGCGAGGCCGTGCAGATAGACGCCCANNATGGCNGCCTCTTCGGCTTTATAGCCTTGNGCGAGCAGACCGGTGAGCAGTCCGCAGAGCACGTCGCCGCTGCCGGCCGTGGCCATGCCGCTATTGCCGGTGGGGTTGAAAGCGACGCCGCCGTTGGGCAGACAGACGGCCGTGTGGCGCGCCTTGAGCACGACGACGAGTTTGCGGCGCGAGGCCATTTCGCGAGCGGCCTTGAGGGCGGCGAAATCGTTCTCGTCGCACATCGAAAGGCGCTCAAATTCAGCCTTGTGCGGCGTGAGTATGCTGTTGGCGGGCAAGAAATTGAGCCAACTCTTGTGGGCGGCGAGGATGTTCANGCCGTCGGCATCGACTACGAGCGGTTGGCGCGTGAGTTCGATTTGCTTGATGAANGCCGAGCCCGACACTTCGGTGATGCCCAGACCCGGGCCAATGCCCACGGCAGCGTAGGGGTCGATGCCCACGGGGGCGGAAAATTCGTCGGTGTTCTCGTCGAGACTCANAACGGCCTCGGGCACGCTGATTTGCAGGATGTCGGCGTTGTGGAGCGGCGTATGAACGGTGAGTTTGCCGGCTCCGCTGCGCAGGCAGCCGCGGGCGGCGAGAATGGCGGCACCGGCCATGCCGCGGCGGCCGGCAATGAGCAGCGCGTGGCCGAAGGTGCCCTTGTGGCCAAAGGGATTGCGCTTCTTGAGCATGCGGGCGNCGTCGGCGGACTCGGTGAGCACATAGGGCGTGGTGAGCTGCGCCATGCGTTCCTTCGAAAGGCCGATGTCGAGCACCTCGAGTTCGCCCACNNATTCGCTGTTGTCGGCGAGCAGTTGGGCGAGTTTGGGCTGTTGGAAAGTGAGGGTGAGGTCGGCGCGCACNATGCAGTCGCGCAAGTTGGCGGAATTGTCTTCGCAGAGCAGGCCGGAGGGCATGTCGATGGCTACGACGGTGGCCTGCGTGGCATTCACGAATTTGGCGAGGGCGGCAAATCCGCCGGCGAGGGGTTTGTTGCTGCCTGTGCCGAAGAGTCCGTCGATGATGATGGTGTCGGGCGTGATGCGCGGCGTCTCAAAGTGCGCTTTGATTTCGGTGAACCGCACNTTGGAGCCTTCGGCCAATCGGTCGCGATTGGTGGCGCAGTCGGCGCTGAGTTTGTNGCCCGGATTGAAGAGAAACGCATCGACTTCGTAGCCGCGCTGGGAGAGCAGGCGTGCCACGGCAAGGGCGTCGCCGCCGTTGTTGCCGGGTCCGGCGAGCACGAGCACGTGGCGCTGCGTGTTCCAGCGTGCGGCGATGGCGTCGGTCACGGCGGTGGCGGCNCGCTCCATCAGGTCGATGGAGGCAATGCCTTCTTTTTCAATGGTCGCAGCGTCGATTTCGCGCAGTTGCGCGGCAGAAAAAATTTTCTTCATGAAGCGTNTTCNGTTAGAATTTCCACCAAGGCTTTTTCTTCTTCGGCTCCTCGTCTTCGTCGCGGCCTTGGAGCTGCTCGGTCAGGTATTCTTCGAAGGTGATGCCGCGCGAAATGATTTGGTAGATGGCTCCCCAGTCGGGCAGTCCGCCCACGTTGCGGTCGTCGATGAAGCATCCCACTTTGAGTTTGCGGCTGAAGTTGGGGTTTTTGTCCATGGTCTCGATGCTGTCGCCGGCGTCTTCGTCGATGAAGGAGTTCACGGCATAGAATCGCACGCCGCGCTGTTCGCACCATTCCACGGCTTCGTCGAGCAGGTCGCCTTCGCGCACGCTCCAAAGGATGAGGCGGTGGCCGTCTTTCATGAGTTGTCGCAGGGTGGCGGTGGCGAAGGGGCGTTCGCGGCCGATGGCGGGGTATTTGTGTTCGACGATGGTGCCGTCGAAATCTACTGCAATAGTCATAGGGCGGGGATGTTTTTTTTAGAATTTNATATATTTTTTGGAGCCGACAATATAGACGCCTTTGTCGGCGGGCTTTGCGGCGCGTCGGCCGTCGANGGAGAAGCAGGACGCGTCGGCTGCGGCGTCGGCGNCGNNCGCGATGGAGTGGATGCCCGTGGTGCCGCAGCGCAGGCGCAGCGTNTTCGTGGTGCTGCTGAGCTGCAGGTAGGCGCGGAAGGGGGCGAGGTGGCTGCCGGCGGCGGTGAGCACGAAGGTTTGGCCGTCTTCGTCGAGGAAGTAGATGCCGCTTTCGGTCGAAATGGTGATGGGTTGGTAGGTGCCGCGCAGGTCGCCGCTGGTGGGCGGCGTGGCGGTGCTGACNGTGCCGCTTTGGCACGAGAGGGTGAGGGTGGAAGTGCCGCCGCTCTCGCTCTCNTTCAGGATGATGAGCGGCGTGTTGGCTGCGATGCTCGACNCTTCTTCAAAAATGATTTCGTCGTCTTTGACGCTTTGGAGTTGAGCCACGGTGAAGCCCGACGGTTTGCTGCAGGCGAAGGGCAGGCAGAGCGTTTCCCAGCCGCCGTCGGCGTAGGCGTCGCGTTCGTAGGCGATTTGGCCGGCCTTTGCCGTGAANCTCTCGGGCAGGTAGAGCGCAGCCTTGTCTTCGAGCGTCACTTGCGTGAGCAGTTTGTTGGCGCTCTCGCCTTTCAGCACGACGAAGCCCCACGCGGAGGGCACGTAGGCCTGCTGGCTTTCGGCNACATAGACGGGCATGTTGGGCGTNGCGGGNGTGTTGGCGAAGGCGAGCGGGGCGGCGGGCAAAATGATTTCGCCCAAGTCGAGCGCCAGCACGTCGTCGAGGCTCAAGGCGGCGAGTGCGTCGGCNGTCCAAGCACCCCGCAGCGTTTTGAGGCCTTCGGAGTCGAGTTCCTCGGTGGGGTCGTCGCCCACGCTGCGCAGGATGGCGCTCACGCCGCCGGCTTCGTTGATGTCGTCGGCTGTCGCGGCGAGGAAGGTGTTGGCGTCGGAGCGATAGACGAGATAGCGCGGCGTGCTCTCGGCGGTGGCAATGTGTCCGTTCAGGATTTGCCACGCGGCGGCCGTGGCAGAGGCGCTGAGGTCGTGGCCCAANTAGGTGCCGTCGGCGGCTTGCAGNGTGAACTGGCTGCCGCTCACGTGGCACGTCCAACTGCCGAGACCGTCGGCGGGGGCGAGGGTGCCGTCGCTCAGCAGGTAGGGCTCGGGCTCCGTGCCTTCGAANGCGGAGGTGCTCACCTTTGCGGCGGTGGCAAAGGCCACGCGGTCGCCCTCGGCCGGCATGGCGTTGGAGCCGGTCGTGGCGGCGAAGTTCTTAAGTTTGTAGAGTTTGAGATTTACGTTGTCGGCTCCGGCGTTTCCGTTGGATTTATAATTGCCGAAAACGACATAATTCACGGTGTAGATGCCCAANNAATAGTCGGNNNCNNCGGCATTGTTGAAGACGAAGGTGCCGTCGTCGCCNGTGCTCACGTTCCACGTGGTGCTCTTCTTGGCAGCGAGTTCGAGGTTGTTGGTGCCCGATTCGCTGTAGAGGTAGTAGTCGCCGCGTCCCGTTTGCAGCGTGACGGCCACGTTGTNGCCGTTGTTGGTGAGTTGAGCCACGCGCCACACGAGCGAGTCGTTCGTGCAATTGATTTTGCCGTCGGATGTCTCTTCGGCGTTTTCGCCATAGAGTTTCAAATTCGACGATTTTTTGCGCACGCGTTCGCCCATCAGGTAGAACGTGCTCTTGCTGTTCACGGCGCCGATGAGCAGATAGTCTCCTTCGGCAATGTCGTCGAGCGAGGTGATGCGCGCAAAGTCGCTCGGCAACAGGTCGCTGAGCGATTGTGCCGCCGCGCCGCCGCAGATGAGGGCGACTGCAAAGGCGAGGAGGAGGCGGAGCGCTTTCATTTCTTTTCGAGTTCGGAGGCGCGTTTCAGCANGTATTGGCCGTATTGATTCTTCTTCATNGGCTCGGCAAGCTTGCGCACTTGGTCGGGCGTAATCCAACCCTGTTCCAATGCGATGCCTTCGAGGCAGGCCACCTTGAGACCCGTGCGCTTTTCAATCACTTCGATGAACGTGCTGGCCTCGCTCAGGCTGTCGTGGGTGCCGGTGTCGAGCCACGCAAAGCCGCGGCCGAGCGTTTGCACCTTGAGTTCGCCGTCGCGCAAGAACCAGTCGTTCACGGTGGTGATTTCGAGTTCGCCGCGGGCGGAAGGCTTGATGTTTTTGGCCACATGNACCACCTTGTTGGGATAGAAGTAGAGGCCTACCACGGCGTAGTTCGACTTGGGGTGTTCGGGCTTTTCTTCGATGCTCACGGCATTGCCGTTTTTGTCGAATTCCACGACGCCGTAGCGTTCGGGGTCGTTCACGCGATAGCCAAACACGGTGGCTTTCTGCTCTTCTTCGGCCGTGCGCACGGCTTCGGTGAGCATTTTGCGCATATTGCTGCCGTGGAAAATGTTGTCGCCAAGNACGAGGCAGGCGCAGTCGTCGCCAATGAATTNTTCGCCAATGATGAAGGCTTGTGCCAGCCCGTCGGGACTGGGTTGTTCGGCGTAGGNGAGCCGAATGCCGTAGTCGCTGCCGTCGCCCANCAGGCGTTTGAACATGGGCAAGTCNTGCGGCGTNGATATCACGAGNATGTCGCGAATGCCGGCCAGCATCAGCACCGAGATGGGATAGTACACCATCGGCTTGTCGAAGATGGGGATGAGTTGTTTGCTGATGCCTTTCGTGATGGGGTAGAGACGCGTGCCGCTACCACCGGCCAATACAATGCCTTTCATAGTTTTTATGTGTGTTTATAGATTTTTTTCTTTGTTTAGTGTCTGCGAAAATACGCTATTTGGCGCGCAATGCCAAATGTGTGTGCATTTTTTTGACGAAATATGCCGGAATATGGGNTTTTATTTAAATTGTTGCAACAATTCCTCAAACTCATTCAGGGTATAAGTATTGTTTAAAGGACTATTGTTTTCGAAGACCATAAAATACTTGTAGCCGCGGCCGGCTTGGTTGGCCCAGATGCGGCCGATGTTGTTTTTGTAGCGGCTGTCGTCGTTGGCCAAGTGGTCGCCTTTGCTTTCAACCACTACGACGATGCCNTTTTTCAGCATAGCAATGAAGTCGGGGTAGTGGTTTTTGAGATAGCCGTTGATGCAGAAGCCGCGNCCGCGCCCCAAGTTGCGATGCCACCACACCACGTTCTCAGCGGTCGAGAGAATGCGAGCCACTTGCTTCTCCAAGTCGTTCAGGTCGCCCTCTTCCTCGGTGTAGAGCGTTTTGTCGTAGGTGCCGATGGGGTGCTGCAAATCCAATTGCTCGGGAAAGGCGTAGTCGGGGATGCATTCAATTTCGTTGGTGTCGAGTTTCCGTTGGAAGGCGGTGTCGGCATACGCGGTTTTCAGACTTTCGATTTTCCTTTTCAAACACAGCATCGCGCTTTCGTAGTTTTCGTAGAGATACGACAACTCGTCGGCGTTTTTGCTCTCCAAGACTTTGTGCAGGTAGCGCAGCAGTTGGTCGGCTCGCAGCGTGTTGTCGGCATTCAGGTCTTTGGCAAAGCGTTCGGCCAACTGCTTTTGCTTGTTTTCCTGCGACAGGCCTTCGAACATGCGCAGAATTTGGCGTTGGTCGGCGGTTGAGATTTTCTTGATGGTGGGCACGTATTCGTCGGTCTGCCGTTCCGATAGATCGATGCCGATGATTTCGGCGCGTTCGGAGAAGTCCACCTTGGTGTCTTCTTGCGAGATGTCAAAATCCTTCAGCATTTCTTTGGCGCTCAGTGGACGATAGGAGCCGCCGGTGCCGAAGAGCGAACTTTGGGGCTCTTTCACGACGAAGTTGGGCAGTCTCACGCTGCGTGCTTGGTCGGCANAGCGGTCTTTCAGGGGATATCTTTTCACGTGGCTTTCTATTTCGGGGGCGAAGAAGTCGTTGCCGGCGGCTTCGGCTTCGTTCATNCGTTGGTTGTATGCTTGGATGTTNCGTTGCGCAAGCTCCATGATGTTTTTGGCCTCGGCTTGGCTTTGGTGGTCGAGTCCGTCGCGCGCTTTTTCGATGTCAAAGGTGTCGCTCTCGGCTTCCGACTGCGGCTCTTCGGGGAAGGGGATTTCCTGCTCCATCCCGCAGAGCGGCTCTTCGGCGTGGGGCGTCTCGGCTTCATACGTCACCACATATTCGCTGCCGCTCTTGGGCTTGTCGTAGTAGTTGCGNCTGCTGAAGCCTGCGTTGTTTAGGGCTTTCACGATGTTCTCCACCGTCACTTGAAAGGCGTTCGAGCAGGTCAGCACGTAGGAGCAGTTCAGCATGGGGATGGCGTGTTCCTCGGTGTAGGGCAAACGCAGGATGCGCCCCACTATTTGTTCCACATCGACGCGCGACGAGCGGTTGGCCACCGTGGCCAGCACGTAGGCGAATGGGCAGTCCCAGCCTTCTTTCAGGGCGTTCACCGTGATGATATATCTCACGTCGCACGCTTCGCTCAGCAGGTCGATGCCTTTCAGTTCGTTCTTGTTCGCCGTCTTGATTTTGATGTGATGTTCGGGAATGCCAAGGGCGAGCAAGTCGGCTTTCAGTTTGTCGAAGGTTTTGGTGTCGCCGTCGGTTTTAGGCTCGGCTTGCAGCAATACGATGGGGCGGATATAGCGGCCGCCGTTGGCGNGTTGCTCGCGGGCCATGGNTTCGAGGCTGCGCTGCAGNCTGATGGCGTTGGCCACAACGTCTTCCTTGCTGTGCTGNTTATAGACCACTACGGGCAGTTTCACCATGTTGGCGCGCTTCAGTTTCATTGCGTCGATGAAGCTCACCACGTTGCTGGTCTTGGGATGCGGCGTGGCCGTCAGGTCGAAAATGAAGAAGGGATTAATTTTTTGGAGCATGTCCAAGCGCAGGTCTGACCCGAAATTGTGGCTCTCGTCCACCACGACGAGCGGATTTTGCCGCGCCAGATATTGAATGAGCGAGGTGCGCTCGGCCTCGGCTATGCGCTCGCTTTCGGCGATGTGGTCTTCTTGGCCGTAGTCCAGATTGGAGTTTTCGCGATAGGAGAGGGGCTGCTGCCCGCCGCGGCGGCGTTCGATGAACGACTGCACGCTCAAGACGAAGATGGTGAGCTGTTCGCGCATCTCGGTGGGGCTGATGCCTTCGCCCATCAGTGCGCCGGCCTTGTCAATCACTCGCACGCGGTTGTTGAACAGACTGTTCAGCTTGCGGCGATAGGGGTGGAGCGGATTGCTCAAGTTGTGGAGCGTCTGCGTCAGAATGGTGTCCGACGGCACAAACCATGCCACGGCGCGGGGCGTGTGTTCGGGATAGAGGTCGAAGATGGTTTTCAGCGCGTTGCAGGCCAAGAAGGTCTTGCCGCCGGCTGTGGGCACCTTGGCCGTCACGTTGGGCACGCGCGGCACGAGGTGATTGTTGTAGGGGTGCACGAAGTCTTGCCCTGCCGCAAGGCTCACGCCCTTTGCGCTCCAGTGGGCGGAAAAGGCGGTGTCCAAGCGACCCGTTTTGCGCAGTTGTNCGATGAACGAGCGCAGGTCGGCGAGCACTTCTTGCTGATAGTTCTTCAGTTCCATAGGTCAGAATTTGCGAATGTCGCGCGGAATCTTTTTGAACACGATGTTGTGGCGCTGCATGAAGGCTTCGTCGAGCAGGCACACGTCGGCGTAGATGATGTAGTGCTCGGCTCGGGTGCGTATGTCGGCAAGGCTGTCGGCGTCGAGCGTGGTGGCGTGGCCGGGCTCGTAGCAGAAGTAGTAGGCGGTGCCTTCGTTCACGTCGAGCAAGTATTTTTCGGCAGCGTCTTGCGGTCGGCGCAGTTCGCGGCGCGTTTCGGAGAAGTAGATGTATTTGCGCAGTTCGGCTTCGCCCACGGCTTCGTTGAGCACGTCGGGGGCGGAGAACAGGGGCTCGCCTATTTCGTAGAAGTCGAAGGCGCCGCCGGTGCCTTCCACGGCTTTGTCGCCCTCGCCGTAGCCCTGCATCACGCGGCGCACACGTTCGGCGGTGATGTCTTCGGCGTAGTCCAACAGTTCTACGAGGATGAATTTGCGATGTCCGCCGTCTTGCTNGTTCAGGTTGAGCACGGCGTGCGCGGTCGTGCCGCTGCCGGCGAACGAGTCCAACACGATGTCGTCGGGGCCGCACAAGAAGTTGATGAGGTAGGCGATGAGCGAAGGGTCTTTGGGGTAGTCAAAAACTTTTGCTTTTGTCGCGAAGATGCGCTGTAATTGCTTGCCTGCTTCTTCTGTGGTGTCTACTCCGCAAGATTCGTCGATTAAATTTGGCGGAACTTCGGGGTCGTAGGCGGCTTTTTTGTACGAAAGAACTAAAGCTTTAGAGCAATTTATTTTTGTGCCTTTTCTTAATTCCTCCTCCAACTTTTCTTGCGTCCAAATAAAACGATTTTCAAATCGTATTTCATTGGTGTTTACACCATCTTCTATTTGGATGTCTGACAAAAGTTTATTGGGATAGCGCGTCGTTCCGTATATTCCAGCAGTATATGTTCCATTAGCCTTTTTGAAATGAACACTTTTCGGAGGGAATGATAGAACTTTTAAAGTGTTTTGAGGTTTTATTAAAGGGTCGTCGCTTGGACTGGTCTTTTGTATTCCTTTATATTTAAAACTTGTCTTGTGCTTTTCGTAGCAGAGGACATATTCAAGATTTTTCTTGATTTTATATGAAAGATTTGGCGGCGTTGCGGATTTGAACCAATGCCATTGCCCGATAAAATTGCGTTCGCCAAAAATTTCGTCGCAGAGGAGTTTGAGGTTGGCGAGTTCGTTGTCGTCGATGGAGATGAAGATGGCACCGTCGTCGGCCAGCAGTTGGCGGAGCAGAGCCAGACGCGGATACATCATGCAAAGCCACTTGTCGTGGCGGCTTAGGTCTTCGCCCATCTTGCCCACCACCTCGCCGAGCCACTTGAGAATGTGCGGCTCGTTCACGCGGTCGTTGTACACCCAACCCTCGTTGCCCGTGTTATAGGGCGGGTCGATGTAGATGCACTTCACGCGGCCTTCGTACTGCGGCAGCAGCGACTTGAGCGCCACGAGGTTGTCGCCGTGCAGAATGACGTTGCCGCTCTCGGTGGGCTCGCTCTGCCGCCCGCCCTCGGCCGTGAAACCATAGGCGTGGCGCAAGACGTGGAAGGGAACGTCGAGATGATGGCTCACCACCTTCTCCTTGCCAATCCAATGTAGTTTGGGCATGCTGTTGAGGATGATAGATTAGTTTCGAGGCAAATTTACACAAATAATTTGATTTGCGCCGCGCTGCGCGCGGCTTTTTGCACAAAAAAGCCCTTCGCCGCTCCAAAAAGGGAGTGGGCGAAGGGTTTTGCGCACCGCAGTGGCGCTTCAAATCAGGTATTGCGAGCTGATGCTTTCGTTGCTTTGCACGCGGCGGATGGTTTCGGCGAACATGCGCGACACGCTGATTTGCTTC
>Ga0065708_1006676_pt1 | contig 14540 bp, 8 predicted proteins | sample Hoacrofraction12_2_FD_59095 | JGI IMG/M metagenome (GOLD analysis project Ga0065708, IMG submission 59095) | Hoatzin crop microbial communities from Cojedes, Venezuela, sample from fiber fraction 12 v1 | ecosystem: Host-associated > Birds > Digestive system > Esophagus > Crop | place: Venezuela... | reverse complement strand
GTTGCCATTTATGGTTGATATCGTAATATGAGAGTTTTTCCTTGTCAATCCGGAATGTAACTGTCTGGCTTTCACCTGCTTTCAGATTAATTCGGGCAAAGTCTTTCAGTTCCTTTACAGGCCTTGTAAGGGTAGAATAATCGTCGGTAATGTAGAGCTGGACAATCTCTGCACCATCACGGTCGCCGGTATTCTTGACATCTACGGAAACGATTGCGACATCATTCTTCCCCATTTCAAGCCTGTCGATTGTAAGATTGCTATACTCAAATGTGGTATAGCTCAAGCCGTAGCCAAATGGATGGAGAGGGCCAACATCGAAGCCCAGATTATAGCCCCTTCTGGAAGCTGGCTTGTAATTGTAGTAAGCAGGTACATACCCCGCTCCGTGAGGTATGGAAATGCTGAGCTTGCCACTAGGATTTACCTTGCCGAACAGGGCATCTATCATGGCATATCCACCTTCCTGGCCCAGATACCAGCAGTACATTACAGCGGGTACAAGTTCCTCCAGAGGGCCCACATTAAGGGTTGTACCGCAGTTCACAAAGGCACAGGTGGGCTTACCGAGAGCAACAACTTGTTCGATAAGTTCTTTCTGGCCTGCAAGCAGTTCAAGGGTTGGCAGGTCGCCGGGAGCCTCGGGACCATACGCCTCACGGCTAGTGCCTTCGCTATCTCCTACGAACAGCACCACATAATCGGCCTTGCGGGCGGTTGCCACCGCCTCGGCAATTTTGGCTTTATTGTCTTCGTAAGTATATGCCTTGATGATCGGAGGGAATGGACTGTTCCAATCGGTAATTCTTACACCTTCGGAATAGAGAATGTTCATCCTGTCGCCAAACTTCTCGCGGATGGCGCGAAGCGGGGTAATCGTGTCCTTGGGCACGCCCGAATAGCCACCCAGGATGCACCTGTCGGCATTGGGGCCTATCAAAGCGATGGTCTTAACCTTGGTGGAGTCCAGAGGCAGGAAATTGTCCTTGTTCTGGATCAGCACCATACTCTCGCAGGCAGCCTTGTAGGCCACTTTTCTGTGTTCGACGCAGCCAACAATCTTCTCGGCTGCATCCACATCCACATACGGATGCTCAAAGAGTCCCAGACGGAACTTGCCTATGAGCACATTCTTTACTGCTTCATCTATCCTCTTCTCGGAAACCATCCCCTTCTTAACCGCATCCTTAAGGTAGATGTAGGCATCTGGATTGGGGAATTCTACATCTATCCCGGCATTCATCGCCATCACGGCTGCGTCCTCCATTGTAGGGCAGACCATGTCCACATTATGCATATTGGAAATGGCCCCGTAGTCGGAAACCGTGCAACCCTCATAGCCGAATTCATCTCGCAGGATATCCTGAAGCAGATGCTTGCTGGCATGGGCAGGCTGACCCCATATCTCATTGTAAGTGAACATGATATACATTGGCTGGCGGTCCCTTATCACCTCGCGGAACGGGAAGAGGAAGGACTCTCTAGCCTCATGCTCGTCGCAATAGCTGGGAGCGGTATTGTTACCGCCTTCGGGAGCACCGTGAACGCCCATGTGCTTGAGCGAAACCCCAGCCTTGTCGGCAGGAATCATGTACTCATCACCCTGAGCGCCATATACCGCGGCGTTTCCAAGTCGGGAAATAAGATAAGGGTCCTCACCCATCATCTCCTCGGTACGGCCCCAGCGGGGGTCACGCACAATGTCCAGGATAGGGCCAAGCTGCTCGGAACCACCCTTGGCGCGGATTTCCTTTGCGGTAATGGCAAAGATTTCCTCTACCAGGTCCTCATCCCAGGAGCAACTGAAGGCAATAGGCATCGGGAAATTCGTTGCGTCCTTGCTGATATGGCCGTGCACGCCCTCGTCATGAGCCTCCAGAGGTATGCCCAGACGGGTTTTCTCCACAAAATAATGCTGATACCGGTTATAGAGTTCAGCAGCCTCCCTAGCCGGCAGGGCGGGATGGAACTGCGGAGTCTCGGGGAAGAGGTTCTCGTTGGGGCGGCTCATGAAGCCAAGGCCATCGGGCCATTCCTTAGCCGCCTTTTCCTCATCGAACTTGCCATCTGTAAACAGGGNCTTCTTGGGCTCTGTCCAGATACATTCNAGCTGGGCTATCTTCTCGTCCAGTGTCATCCTCTTAAGCAGGTCGGCAGCCCTTTTTTCGGGAGAAAGATTAGGGTTCTTGTAGGCGGGTTCCTTGCTGCACGACAGCGCTGCAAGGCAGATTAGTGCCAATAATGCGGTTCTTTTCATATTGTTAAAGTTCACTTGTTTTCCATTCATCCTTCCAGTGGATTATGGGGTAATCCCCNCTGAAATCTATAGGAAGGAACACATAAGTACCATTGTAGGTCACATCCCAATTGGTGCGGACCTCGTTGCGCTTGTCCTTGGGTTTGGGAGTTGAGAAATCCACCGGGAAAGGCTCGTGGTTGGCGTATGCAGANACCATCCTTTCAACCTCTTTTGCAGCANCATCGCTGTTTGCAATCTGGGGCATCCATCTATCAGCAACGGCTACTAAGGCGCCATTTACCTCAACCACATCCGTTATCTGCGAGCAGAAGGAATGATGCCATTCATCTTCGGGATGCGGGTCGCCAAGTATCTGATAATCACCATGATAGTCTTCAAAGCAAGCCACCTGGCNCTGGTTGGGATAATAGCCCGTCGTGCCCGATGTAAACAGGTAGTGNTTGCCGTCATGCACGAAATGTGTGGGAGCCTCACGGGTATAAGGAGGTCGCAATCCACTGAAATGACTCGAGTACTCATCCGTGACATCAGAGAAATCGTNAGATAGAGTAGCGCAGATGAGTTCCCAGTGAGGCCTTTCAAACCACACATAGCCCTTCCCTGTCTNAGGGTCGGCATAAAGGTCAAAGTCCCCCACCCCATAGCCGTCAGGCTTTAAGGAGCGGACATAAGTATAGGGTCCAAGCAGGGAATCTGCCTGAAGAATNACAAAATATCCATCTTCGTCCATGCTCTTGATCCAGCACACATACTTGCCTGTAGCAGGGCATTTGATGATATGTGGACGGTCAAGAGACTGGGTGTAATGCAGGGGCGAAAGCGGATTAAGGGTATCGGGCGGGATAATCAGGCCGCAGTCTTCCCAGTTGTAAAAGTCNTGGGACTTATAGCAGCGGATGCCCCAGGTCCATACATGGCTGCCACGGGTGGTGTATTCCTTGTTTTCGCCNTACCAATAATAGGTATCACCCTCCTTAAGTATCTGAAAGCCATGGGCTTGGACGGGTTTGCCGTTGGTATCCAGAATAATCTGTCCTGGGTGAACGGCATCGTAAGGCAGCGGGTCTTCCNGCNCCAGGAGCAGGTCTACGGGGCCCATAAGTCCTGATTCGCTTAACGGTGAATCAGCATTAAAGAAGCGGAAGGCGGGATAGGTGTATTTAGTTGCGCCCGGCTGCTCGTCACCGATAATGCGGTTTTTCCAGAGGTTGACCACCTTGATTTCAAAGAGNTTTTCCCCNGCCTGCAGGGCATCGCTTACATCAAGCAGATATGGAGCCTTCCAAACAACGCCAAGGTCCTTTTCCATTCACCTTTACCTCNGCAAGAACTCCNACCTTCCCCAGATTCAGCACGAACTTTCCCTGCTTCAGTTCAGGCTCTGAAATCAATATTGAATTAGTGTATACGGCATTGCCTGAGAAGAATTTTATTGCCGGATTGTCCGACTTGGACCAATCCTGCAAGGCATCAAAAATCACCGTATCNTTGGGAGCGCCATAGCCATCAAACGACGGCCTTCCAAGGGGTNTCCAGATGTCTAAACAAGGTGTAACGCAGCTCAGGAACGGTCTCGCCTCCCTTCTTGGACTTGCCGCTAAATACCACAAACACAGCGTCTTCGGGCAGCAGATTCAGCTTTACGAAAGTCCTTCCGTCCTTTTCGTAATAAGTGCATTCGTCCTACCTTGGCGGTTTCGGGGTGCCAGATTTGGGGCCTAAGTCCTTTTACGCGGAAAGAGGCTTCGATTTCCTTATTTTCCTTGCTGGGATTGCTTACCCAATAGATTTCGGCGTCATCTGTACTGCGATGCACGAAACGAAGGTTTTCGGCGGAAAAATCGGGCTCAATTCCTTTAACGGCTTCATCTGCACTATCAAAGATTTTAACCCCCTTGCGCTTGAGTTCATCCAGTTTTTTGCGCACCTCAGGACTCATATTCTGCGCATTGGCATCAAGCACCAGAACCTTGAATTCTACGCCACTGGGAGCCACAATATGCCCACCTTTTACCTTGATGTCATGCAGCAGAGCATCCGCATTAAGGTAGTCGAAATTATAGCCCTTGGGGATTTGTGGCAGCGTATGGGAGAAGAGTCCTGTAATGCAGTTGTCTTCGCCGTAGTAGTAAAGAATATCGGCGACATTCTGCCCCTGCTGGAGCATATAGGAGCTGCGTGCAAGATAGTCTGTCCAGGCCTTTGCCTGTTCGGCCCAGGTCTCGTTGCGGTTAAACCACTGTCCGAAAATCAGCAGTCCAAGGCCAGGCTTCTTGTCGTCAACGGGCTGGTGGGCGCTTTCGTGCACCACGAACCTGTTCACGCCACAACTCATTGCCAAATCAGCGACAGGTTTGAGGTTGCCAGGATAGAAGGAGTATGCCCTGTTATCCAGACCATTCGAGGTGAAGGATTCCAGCGCAACGAGGTTCTTTCCGTAGATATGGGATACAGCTGCGGATTCCCTGATGTCGCACTCGCTCATTGTGTGATTTGCGCCACCAGCACCTTCCAGTGCCCACATTGCTGCCATTGGAATGTCAGCCTTCTTCTTGACCGCCATACCATCAGCAAGGTACATTCGGCCGTTTTCATGAGACTCGAAATAGGACTTCATGCCATGTTTCTTGAGAATATCCTCGGTGGTGGCGTACATTTCTTCAATAAGTTCAGCGATTGTCTTACGCCAATCCTTGAGGAAAGCCTCACTCTGTTCGTTGCTGCCAATTATACGGCCGGTCAGCACAGGGAGCCATGGAAGAACGCTGTAACCTCTTCTGGACTGGAATTCTTCTGCCATCTTNTTTGTCCAAGTCTCCCATCCGGCNTCGTAACTGTCTATTAATAAGTACTGTAGTCCTCTTTCTCCCATAAGAGAGTTGGAAGCNTCATTGTACATTGACAGATAGGTATTAAAGTAATCTTTTACTGCATCCTTGTCCAGTTTATCGACTTCAAGGCCTGTGGCTTCGGGAGATGCGGGATGGTTTTTCTTGCCTGTTAGCGAGTAGCCAAAGCGGTAGATTTTCCAATTTCCTTCAGGTGCATTCCACTGTAATTTTCCGTTTTGCACCTTATCGCTAATGTCAACNACATCGCCTTCGGATGCCACATTTACCTCATTTGGAGTCAGGTTCTGCATCATGTCATGCGGGCTCGCAAAGCCTGCTTTTTCCTCGGCATGGTTGATTTTGGCAACGTTATGGAGCACCAGCTCAGCCACTTCAGTACCCTTGGCAGGCTGCACGCCGTAAAAGGCATCGTAAAGGCCATCGGCCTTAGGATTGTCGAAACGCACGCGGAAAAACCTTGCGGTGGTTTCAGGGATATCTATTGTCTGCAAGGCAGCGCCGCCTGAAGGAATCTCGCAGAGATAGGTAAATACGATTCCATCATTGCTATAGTCCAGGTATTTCGTAACCTCGGCTGGTTCGCAGGCCCATTCATTGCGCAGATTTCCATCTGCAATACTTAGTGCCTTAATTGTCTGTGCATCAGGGAATTCCACCTGAATCCATGCGTGATAGGCATCGTAGTCGGCAGGAAGAAGAACTGCATTATTAAGGTCACCATCACTTAGTTGCTCCAAAGTAAAATTGCCACCGCTCGAAGTGATTTTTGCACCCATCTGGGCCATGGTCTTTTCTGCTTCGGGTAACTTGACAGCAATCACGGCGATGTCTTCGTAAAAGGATTCAGTAGTTTCTGCTCCCGAAAAAGCCTCTGTTCCGTCCTTGGAAGGCACATTCTGGAAGGCTCCGGAGGTCGTATAGGGCTCAGGTAGGGCGCAATCAATGCTGCCACCATTTACCGTAAATTCGCGCCAGGTCAGCTTCTTCATTGCATTCTCGGGCTTTACCCAAGGGCCACCAGTGCTGCTCCAGCCTGGTGCGCTGGCTATTGCCATCTCCATTCCAAGCGAATCGGTCAGGTGAGTCGCGTAGGCAAAGGCGTCCTTCCAGCCTTCGTCCATATACACCAGACGCTTGTCCACNACCTGGGGAACAACCATGCCGGCGTCAAAATTATGCACGCCACCAATCCCGACCCTGTGCATCCACATCAAGTCCTTGTATATGCCATCCTTGGTAACATTGCCATTCATCCAATGCCACCAAACGCGGGGTCTAGCCTCCTGTGGAGGGTTCACAAAGCCATCGTACAAAACCGTGGACTCCTGCCTATCGCAGGAAAGCGACAGGCAGGCCACGGCNAACATAATNACCAAAAAATCNAACCTTTTATGCATANTCTATTTCACTATAATCCTCACTCTATCAATATTTTGCGAGCTAGTATGAACACGCTTGGCGTCGCCCTTTCGCTCAGATGTCACACGGACAGATGCGAAGTGCGTTCCCAGTTCATCATAGCTTAATTCCGTATCAAATTCCACATGGGCGGCAGGTGTAATCCTTACGGGAAGAGTATAGTTTCCGCTGCCATCCAGGCACCACTCTGCCTTAACCACCTTGCCGCAGCCCTGTGGAACATCCACAACAACATGTGCTATCACCTTTTCGCCGGGTGCCACCTCAACCGCCTTTGCGCCATTTACCGTTGCGGCAGGAACAGGCTGGATGCCACCTCTATTTACGCCATCTTCGCCAAGATATACCTGGCCATCAACTACCTTATAATCAGTGGTTTTCGAAGGTTCAATCCCCTTCTCCACCCAATCACTCAGGTCCAGCAGGGCCTGGAACACTGTAGGAAGATACGAAACGGTCTGGCTGGGGTCATCGTCATATACATCTCCATGCAAAGCCCTGTCGGTATACCAGAGACGGAAATTATCCTCATTTCCAAGATGGCTGATTATCCTGTTGCGATACCAATCTGCCTGCCATGCGTACGATTCCCTGTCCCAGAGAGAGTTGCAGAGTATCATCTTGGACTTAATATTGCCATCGGGGATACAGCCGGCAGCGCCCATTGCAATAAGTGGAGCAATCAGAATTGGCCTCTGCGGATAGATGGGATTGCCAACGTCATCGCGGAACTGGTCCCATACATGGTAATCAGGGCCCGGTACCTGATGGCGGTAATAATACATAACTGCCAGAAAATCGGAGTTATCTACCTTGACCTTGTCGCCCACCTTGATTTTCGCGAGAACTTCGGGCACATTCACGGCGCCTAGCACCAAGTATTTACCATTGGTACCACCTAAAGTTATTTTGTACCCGGCCGCATCTCCGCTTAGAATATCAAGGTCTCCTCCCATGCCGATATCCTGGATGTCCCTATCGACTTCGTAGGCTACGGGCTTATCCTTGATGCCGGCTCCAAGACTCTCCCAGGCACGGTCTGCGGTTCCTCTCTCTTCTTCGCTAAGAGCTGATACCAGACCTAGTTTCTCCGCTTCATCCTGTCCGATTAAACGGGTGATTACCGCCTCTGTCTGCACCCTATCCTTTGCGAAATATTCGGGATGGTCGTGGCCCTCATAACCGGGTTTTGTCCAGAAGTCATAGTGGAAGTAGCTATCGTCCATCGCTACTATGCTGACATAGAGCACCTTAAAGCCATGAATGTCCATGTACTTGTAGCCGTACCAGCTTTTAAGGGGAAATCCCATTGATGTGGCTTCCTTTAGCACCTCTGCCTCATATTCATCCAGTCCTTCGTAGGGGTCTCCACTGCCACCTGCATCCATAGCGTCAATTATTCCAGGCAGCTTATCCTTCAGAACCCGCAAGGCATTCATTCTTACCGAAAAGACCATTGGAATCGCATTTGGAGAAGCGCTAACGAATGGAACTCCCCCGTCCCAAATGCCTTCGGTGCTCTCGATTGAACCCATTGTACGATAGGCACCACCACTACCTCCAAAGCAATAACCGTAGGGCCTTTCGCAGTTATAGAGAAGTTTTGCGACATGTCGTGAGAACTCGGCGCAGGCAGCATTTGCCCTATAGGCTCCTATACTTGCATCCCTGTTTGTGCNAGGGTCGGCAAAATCAATCGCTCCACCCTCGTTTGTCTCGACGAAGTACGCNCCGTTTTCAATACTGAAACTGATTGGAGATGCCTCGTACTTATAGACCTGAGCTGCGGTTTCGCTNTCGGGAAATGGGGTTATATACTGGAAGAAATGTCCGGCATAATTCTTCTTGGAAGGGAAATAGAATGAGAACTTTGTCCCATCATCGAATCCACCATGAATATATCTGTAATTGCTTATCAGGGTATCCTTGTCAATGTATGGATTCTTGAAAACCGTGTCGGCGCAGACAAAGTCAAAAGCCTGCCCGACNAGGCTTTTATGCCCGCCGCAAGCGCCCACAAAGGCCATCAGCAAGGCTAAACCAAGTATTTTTATGCTTCTCATCCGAATAATTGATTATCGTTTCGGATGCAAATTTCGGGATTTCATCCCAAAGGGAAGTGTACTTTTTGTTCAGGAAGTTGAGCATTCAGTACACTAAAGAAAACAGCTTAAATCTCTTTACGCCAGCGGGCTAGCGGAATTCCCAGCTGACCGCGATACTTGGCGATAGTGCGGCGTGCGACCTTATAGCCGCGCTTGTTCATCTCTTCTACAAGCTGCTCATCAGTGAGCGGCTTTTTCTTATCCTCGGCATCCACGCACTCCTGCAGGGCCTTCTTGAGCTCGCGGGTGCTGACCTCCTCGCCATCCTTGTTTTCCATGCCTTCGGAGAAGAAATATTTGAGCGGGAAGATGCCGAAATGGGTTTCGATGTATTTGCTGTTCACCACTCGGGAAATGGTGGAGATATCGAATCCTGTGCGCTCGGCTATGTCCTTGAGTACCATTGGTTTAAGATTGCTCTCGTCGCCATCTAGGAAGTAATCGTGCTGGTAGTCAAGGATGGCCTGCATTGTCTTTTGCAGAGTGTTCTGACGCTGCTTGAGCGCCTCTACAAACCATTTGGCGGAATCGAGCTTCTGGCGCACAAAGCTGGCAGCTTCCTTCTGGGCCTTGTCGTCGGTATTCTTGGCGTTTTGGAGCACAGAAGCATACTGCTTGTTCACCCTGATTTCGGGGATGTTGAAGCGAGGCATGGTGAAGGAAAGTTCCCCATCGTGGTCCTCCAGCACAAAGTCAGGGACTATCTGCTGGGCCTGGTCGTTGTAGGAATCGTCTATCTGGCCGCCGGGGGCGGGATTCAGGCGCACAATGCATTTTGTAGCGGCCTTGAATTCATCTTCGTCGATGCCAAGGCGGCTCATTACCTTTGAAAAATGGCGGTTGCTAAACTCATCGAACTGCTCGGAGATTATCCGCTCGGCGGTCTTGACCTCGGGGGTCTGCTCCTTGGCCTTGAGCTGGAGCATCAGGCACTCTGGAAGGCTCCTCGCTCCCACTCCGGGAGGGTCCAGCTCCTGAATCACCTTGAGCATGTCCTCAACCTCCTGTTCGGTCACATCCAGACCGGCGTAGAAGGCCATATCGTCCACTAGGGATTCAATGTCGCGGCGGAGGTAGCCGTCGCTGCCGAGGCTGCCGATGATGAAGTTGCCTATCTGGCGCTTGCGTTCATCCAGGTTCCTGAAGCCGAGCTGGTCCATAAGGCTCTGGGTGAAGCTTTCCTTGACACTGAAGGTGTTGTATTCGGGGCGGGCGTCCTTGCCCCAGTTGTTTACCTGGGTCTTGTAGGCGGGCACATAGTCATCGTCCTTGAGTTCGTCGATGGAGATATCCTTGGGTTCATCGTCGTTCTCTTTTTCGGGGTCGGGAGTATCGTCCAGCACAGGGTTTTCGTCAAGCTCGGCACGAATCTTCTGCTCCAGCTCCTGGATTGGCAGCTCAATCAGCTTGATTGTCTGAATCTGGAGGGGAGAAAGTTTCTGTTGTTGCTTTAGCTCGAGTCCCTGTTTCTGCATAGCCTACTTCTTAACTTTAACTGTATCAACCCGATACGCCGTTGTATTGTCGAGTGCGGGATACTTGAATTTTTCCTTTACAATGAACGCTGCGGGGAAGGATGCTTTGATGCTTACGAGCGCTGCCTGAGCCTCTGCCCTGCTGCGGTAGTCACCTACCGTCACCTTGAAATAAGGGCTCTGGAAGGTTCTGTAGGCGGATGTGCCGGGGTACATCTGCTTAAAATTGTTCATTGCAGTCTCGCTTGCCCAGCGGGCGGTTTGGCTGTTATCGAAGAATATTCTGATTCGATAGCCGCTGTACATTCTGCCTCTGTTGTGGGCTTTGCGGGCTTCCATGGCGCTGCGAATGCCGCTGGACTGGGATACAGTCACATTTTTGGGCAGCACGGTGAAAACATTCCTGCCCGCCAGGGTTGAATCCACTGCGGGTGCGGGAGTGAACACCACTGAATCCTTCTGCTGCGCCGATGCACAGAGTGCAAAGAGGCAGAGCGCCGAAATTATCATTAAAATCCTTTTCATTTGTCCATAAACTTGCTCAGGGGCATATCTGCATATTCCAATTTCTTGCCAATTCCCTTGGCGCTGGCGTCTGCCGTGATATCCACCTTGTATTCATCAGGGTCGAAATTTTTGAACATTACTGCCAATTGCAGCAGCGAAAACTGCCTGTTGAGGGTTCCGCTGACCGGCACCTTGTACTGCTTTTCGCACTTTGCATCCACCGCTATGTTCTCTGCGCTCAGGTACATTACATCCACCGTATCCTTCTTGAGGGTGGCCTTAAGGTGCTTAATGTCGAAGGCGGGAGCGGGGTTGTCAATTCCCAGGTTCACTACGGCATCAAAGGCCTTCAATCCCGAGGGGATGAAGGACTCAACATCGAAGGAGGTTACTTCGACATCTTTGAACTTTTGCACACCACAGCCGCTCAGAAGCACGGTTGCAAGGGCTATAAGCAATATTTTAGCCTGTTTCTTCATACTGTCCAACCTGCAAATATACGAAAATTATCTATCTTTGCAGTCGTGAGCAAAAAGGTTTATATTGAGACATACGGTTGTCAGATGAATGTCAATGACACCGAAGTAATCTTTTCAATTCTTGCAAAAGAGGGCTACGAACGCACCGAGGACATTGAAAAGGCGGATGTAATTATGGCCAACACCTGCTCGGTTCGCGACAATGCAGAGCAGAGGATTTGGGGCCGAGTGGAGCAGTTTAATGTGCATAAACGCGCCCGTGGGGCGGTTGTTGGCATACTTGGCTGCATGGCCGAGCGCCTGAAGGATGCCCTGCTGGATACCGGCAAGGTGGATATCGTGGCCGGTCCCGACGCCTACCGTTCACTGCCTCGCCTGCTGGCGGATGTTTCCGAGGGGCATCCTCAAATCAATGTAATCCTCTCTAGGGAAGAGACTTACGGTGATATCAACCCCGTTCGAATCGATAAAAATGGGGTTTCTGCCTTTATCTCTATAATGCGCGGTTGCAACAATGTTTGCTCCTATTGCGTGGTGCCCTACACCCGCGGAGTTGAGCGCAGTAGGGACTATCATACGATTGTTCGCGAAGCCTGCGATTGCGTAGAAAAGGGCTACAAGGAAATCACCCTGCTGGGGCAGAATGTGGACTCCTATCTATTTGAGGATGTGAACTTTGCGAAGCTGCTGGCAATGGTAGCGGAGATTTCCCCTTCGGTGAGGGTGCGCTTCTCAACCTCCCATCCCAAGGATATCAGCGACGAGGTGATTGAGACCATGGCGGCCTACCCCAATATCTGCCATCATATCCATTTCCCTGTGCAAAGCGGCAACGACCGTATCCTCGAAAAGATGCGCAGGCGATACAACCGCGAGTGGTATCTGAACAGAATTGCAAAAATCCGCGAGGTGATGCCCGATTGCGGCATCTCCACCGATGTAATTGTTGGTTTCTGCTCCGAAACGGAGGAGGAATTCAGGGATACGCTCAGCCTATTTGAGGAAGTGGGCTTCGATTCAGCCTTTATGTTCTATTATTCCGAGCGCCCCGGCACCCTGGCTGCTCGCAACTATCCCGACGATGTTTCCCTGGAGGACAAGACCCGCAGGCTCAACGAACTGATTGCCCTGCAAAACAGGCTGTCGCTGGAGAGCAACCGCCGCGATGTGGGCAAGGAGTTCGAGGTGCTGGTGGAAGGGCCTTCCAAGAAGGGTCAGGGCCAGATTTGCGGTCGCGCCAGCAACAACAAGATGTGCGTTTGGGCCGATTCCACCCATAAAGCTGGGGACTATGTAAAAGTAAAGGTGACCGATTGTACATCGGCCACCCTACTCTGTGAACTTGTTTAAGGATTATTGCTCAGGGTCTGTCTCGCTCTTGACGAAGTAGACATCGAGGTCAAGCACATTGAAAGTGCCGCCGTTCATAGTCTGGACCAGGCTGCTGATGGTGCTGCCCAAGGATTCTGAGTCAAGTGTAAGTCCGAGGTTGGCTTTGAGGGTTGTAGAGGTCTGCAGGGACATTACGAGGTTGAATGTCAGTGCATCTTCCAGCATGCTGAGCTGGCTGTCGTCATCGTCTTCCTCTTCCCCTGTAGTATTTGAGAAGCCTACGAACTGCCAGTTGTCGGGAACTGCGTCAATCAGAAGCTTGCCGCTCTTGAACTTGGCCTTTATCTTCTCGTCAGAGCCGTCCATCTGGACATAGCAGTAGGTGGATCCGTCGCCCTCGCTGATGTAGAGGTATTCGGTTTCACCTTCTTCCTCTGCTTCTTTTGCTTCCTCTGCCAACTGTTCATTCAGTTCATCGGCAGTTACGCCCAGGATGGAGCCAACGCTGTTGGCATTGGCGCTTGAGTATACCCACCAGCCGTAGAATTCATCTATCGATGCGGTAGAATCCTTCTGGCAGGATGTGAAGGCAAACAGCATGGCTGCTGTGGCCATAAGACAGGTAAAAATTCTTTTCATAATACTAAATTTGCTTGGTCAACTCTGCAAAAATAACAATAATTAGACCATCTGCAAAATCGCCAATTCACCGTAGCAAATAATTTTCTAACTTTGTGGATATGAAATACTCCCAATTACTAGCACTCGGAGTGTGCGTGCTGATTGCCGCTTGCGCTCCCAAAAACAAGGAACCCGAAAAGTTGACTCCAAACCAGACCGTGCTGCTCTACCCCCAGGGTCAGAGCGTTGACGCCGGCATCGTTGAAAATGGTGTTGCAATCACTCAGGGGCCGCTCGAGGCCAACGGTTACACCGACCATGAGTTTATCGAAGGGGATAACGGCAATATCGCCCATATTGGGGACAGCGCTCGAATGGACATATATATTCCCAAGAATCCCAACGGCCTGCTGATAGTTAACTGCGCAGGTGGTGGCTATTGGATTGTATCCGCAATTAACGAGGGATTTCTTGCGAGCGAATGGCTTGTGAGCCAGGGAGTTACAGTGTGCGATGTAAAATATCGTCTGCCCAATGGGCACTGGAGAGTTCCCCTTCAGGATATGCAGAATGCCTTCCGTTATTGCCGCGCCCATGCTGCAGAATGGGGTATCAAAAAGATTGGGGTGATGGGTTATTCGGCCGGTGGCCATCTTGCAGCTTGCGTATCTAACCTCTATGTAGATGAGCTTACCCGCCCCGATTTCTCGGTACTGATTTATCCTGTGATTTCGATGGATACCACCATCACCCACATGGGAACACACGACAATCTGCTGGGCAGCCACACCGAGTTGGAGAAGGAATACTCGATGGAGACTAGGGTTACGCCCAACACTCCCCCGACCTTCATTGCGCTGAGTGCCGACGATGGTTCGGTTCCGCCCGAAAACAGTTTCCGCTACTTTAAGGCACTGACCGACAACGGGGTTACCCGCCAGATGCACATCTATCCCGCCGGCGGCCACGGCTGGGGCTTCAACCACGAACCCTACGCCCCCGAAAAGCTCGGCCCCTACCGCCAAGTCTTCTACACCGACCTCTCCCAATTCCTGCAGGACCAGCTATAAAAAAGTCCCTTGTCACTTAAGCTGCTATGTGTCAGCTCTTTACACAAATCAAGGGTGCCGAGCTCGGTACCCTTGATTTGCATAATATGCTTATTACCAATTACTTAAGTGCCAGCTAAATGTGCTACTGGATTAGCGCAACGATTTCGCCTTTGACGACATTCTTGCCTTGTTTGGCGGGGATAGCAACGAGCTGACCGTCAACTGCTGCGAGGAGTTCTTCGCGGCCGTAATATGTTTGCACATAGCCAATTACATCGCCGGCTTTAACCTTGGTACCGACAACAGGAGCTGCTGAATCGTCCTCTACATCCACCTGCCAGAGCATCTGGCCCTTGACGGGTGACTGCACAGGAGTTGCCTTTGGATATTTCTGAACCAGCGAATCGATATCGAATTCAGGCATCTCTACAACAGGGC
>Ga0065708_1006931_pt1 | contig 14573 bp, 9 predicted proteins | sample Hoacrofraction12_2_FD_59095 | JGI IMG/M metagenome (GOLD analysis project Ga0065708, IMG submission 59095) | Hoatzin crop microbial communities from Cojedes, Venezuela, sample from fiber fraction 12 v1 | ecosystem: Host-associated > Birds > Digestive system > Esophagus > Crop | place: Venezuela... | reverse complement strand
TGATGAACTGAAAAGCCTGTTACCCGACCAAGAGTATGAATATAGATTCAGATATCGAGATTTTTGTGCATTAGCGGGATATGCTTATAATTGGGTGTTTCATCCTAGTTGGCTCTTCAACATCACAGCCATTCCCAGTGTAGGCTACCGTCGCACCTTTCCCACATCCATCGAGGCCGATCGATCTCAATTATCTACCAATATTCGTGGCAAAATGGCACTGGTGTTCAATCATGGTCTGTTTTTCTATGGCTTGCATGTTATCTGTGATGGGCATTGGTATCATAGCTCCAAACACACCTTTTTCAATTATTACAACAACATCAACCTCAATGTGGGTTGCCGTTTTTAATTTTGTGTGCAAACTAAAGTGTATCGAATAATAGGACAAGGTTTATCATTAACAATATTTAACCATACAATTCATTGCATTAGCAAAAAAATACTTAATTTTGCAATTGAGTTATATTAGCGTGATGATGAATGCAGTGCTTAAAATTTAGACAAACTTGACTTGGGTTATGCAACAATTTGATTGACATTTTAGTAGAAGACGCCAAACATATTGAGGATAGCTTGTGTCTAGTTATAGATAGATTTGGTAAGCCAACAAACATTAGCAACATTCTCTCTTATGAGTATAAAAATATAACGAGTGGTTTTAATATTTTTTTTATTAACTTTTTTAAAATTGTTTATCTATTATGAAATTGAAGTTTACACTGTTTTTCAGTCTGTTGCTTGCAATTGGCTGGTCAAACGCGTCAGCTCAATCGGTAGTTAAGCCGTTCTCGTACTACGAGTCGATCAAGTACAATTGGACCGACGCTAGTGGTAATTCACATGAGGCTGCACTCACCGACAAGGCTACCGATCCCTATCAGATTTATTATTTGTTGAGGGAAGTTTATATGAACAAAGCTCTTCCTGGTCCCTACTATTCGGCTTATACTGCCAACAATGTGCGTGAGGATGAGGTCTATTATGGTGGTATGGATGGTGCGTGGAACATTCCTGATGGTGACTACACGCCCAACGAGGAAGGCTATACTGCCGTCTTGATTTCAGTAAAAAATTCTCTTACACTCGAGGGTACGTCTTATAATATGCCTGGTCATATCACGACTACCGATGAGCTCATTACCTATATTGGCAACAATATCGAGTCGGCTGAGTTGCTTACCGATGGTATGCGTATTGCCGAAGGCACTGAGAATGCGGGTACCGTGTTCAACCACTCAGGCACCTATAACCGCTTCTTCTTCCTAGGCAAAGGTCAAGCTCGCAAAGATGGCTATTACTATCTAGGTGATGAGTATATGACGTATAAATACAACGGTGTGTACTACACGATTAATGACTGTCGTCGTATCCCATTTGACCGTATGTTTGAGGAGTTTAGCCCAACAACAGGTGCTCAAGGTGACCAAATCACAGACTATTATTCAGAGCTCACCAGTGGCACTTCCTATCCTGTTATCCACGATTGCGCATCAGTCATCGAGGCTGAACACTACTTCTCGATGACGGGCAACACCGATACGATTGCCGAATCACTATCGGGCTTGAATTTCTTCATTCCAGACTATCGTCTGAAATATTTTGAGGACTATGTGCAATTCTATGCCTATTTGGATGGACAAAATGTTTTGGCTGGCTACTGGGGAGATGGCCGCCAGTTGAACATGTGGGGTAGCAAGTACTACTACTTATATAATGAAACAACTGGCGAATATGGCACCTATCAATATGGACCTTACACTTCACATAGCCAGGGCTATGCTCAGTATGCTGTTTACAACACGAGCTATCAGCCCCAGACGATGCTCTATACCATCAAGCTAGATGCAGAGGTAACAGCTACCACCGATGACTCTTGCGAGGTGACTTGCACTTGGGTATCTTCACTCGATGAACTAGCCAAGACTACCGTAGAACAGAACTATGTGCTCTACATTGTTATCACCGACCCCGAGACGGGCGAAGTAGTGTATGAGGAATTGGTTAAGACAACCGACAACTCTTATACCTATGTAGTTCCTCGCGAATGGGAAAGCTACACGATCACTTACGTGGTAGATGGCTCACCTGTTGTTGATGAGGGCTACAACTTTGTGACTACTCGCAGCAACGAGGACGAAGTGGTTATCCCAGGTAAGGACAAACTTGAGGCACTGTCTATCAAGTTGCATCACTATGAGAGCGATTATGTGGCTAAGGACGTAGAGAAGAACTACTACCGCAACTACATCAATCTCGACAATGGTCTAGCCAACAGCATCACCGTCGGCAACCTTTATAGCGAGAACGATATCACGCTCTACCGCTTCCCCATCACGGTGGATTCGGCTGGCACTTATGTTGAGAGCAATGGTGAATTGGTAGCGACCTCACGGTTAACAGCCTATTATATCCAGCCTTATAACAGCAACGGAGGCAAGACTAAGTATTACCTGCTAGAGGACACCACCTATTATGCCAATGGCACTGTTGTCGCTAATGGCTATGTCGGTCACGGCCTGCCCATCTACTATACTAGATACTACGACTACGACGCTCGCCAGTACGTATACACTTATTATGACTATCCCGCAAGTGGTGCAGCTCTCTTTGACAGCATCCTCTACACGGCAGACATGCCATTCGACCTCTCTGTCATCGAATTTGCCGACACATTTAACGTATCGACGGCTCAAAACTTGCATCCAGCAGGCTACAACTATCGTGCCTTCATGGATGCTGCAGACTACAATGGTGCCGACACCACCATCCACAGCAATCTAGGCAATGTGCCTGTATTCAAGACCGAAATCGCTCTTGGTGGCTTGTACACCGATGATGAGGTAGAGGACGACAAGAGCCACGAAGTGGTAACCGACCAGACCCTCAACCAAGAGGTGAACGTGAAGTTGAGTGGCAACACTGAGATTCGCTACTATAGCATTGAGCGTGGTTATGACAAGAATAGCCAATATGGCTATAATAACACTAGTCACCCAGTATTTGATGGACTGATTGAGCTGCAAAATGGTAGCTACAAGAAAGACCTAGACGAGCGTGATGCTACTACGCAACCTGCCGACCTCTTTCAGCACTTGGAGGATGGTAGCTACAAGGAGTATATCAATGAAGTTGGCTACAACGCTGGTGAATGGGGCAAGTACCTCGACCAACGTGATGCTGACTTCAATTGGGATGGCCTAGTAACTAGTGCCTTCAATGTTGACTCACTAGGTTATGTACCTGTTATCTGGACATGGCAACGCCTACGTAAGGATGGTGAAAACCTCAACACCTATGGTGCTGACATCAAGGTGACCCGCGCTGGCAAGGTTGGTATGACTATCCATAATATTTATCAAGCAACTACCAAGTCGGCTACTATCACTATCGATGGTGTTGATTATGCAATGTTCACTCCAGTGGTTGAGGCTACTGGTACGCTGCCTAGTGTTTACGATGAGGAAGGAAATGTATATGTTCCTTACAAATATCGTTTGTGGGTTAAGGGTTCTACCGTGCGCGATGCCGAAATCGTAGAGGGCACTGGCGTCGTTGACCATGGTTCAGTTGCTGGCCAATACTATTGGTTGGAAGACATCGATATCAATAGCGAAGACGAGGTGACAACTGTTGTCTTTGGCGAAAACGTAATCGACCCTGAGACTCAAATGTACAATGGTGGCAAGAGCTTCCTATCTAAGGTACTCAAGGATGGCGAAACTCCTGACTTCGAGTTTGTGGTTCGCTTCTACTACAAGAAGATTGCTCGCACGACTGCTGTCAACAAATTGGCCGAAGGTATCACAGATGGTCCTGCCGTAGCTGCAGCTGGCACATCTGGTACACCTGATCCAGGTAACATCAAGACCGCTATTTTCGATATCTTGAATGGTAGCAATGTGATGAGCACCACCTACATCAATGCTCAAGGTATGCAATCTACTACTCCATTCGACGGCGTGAACATTGTAGTTACTCGCTATAGCGATGGTAGTGTGAAGACCACCAAGGTGGTGAAGTAAAACAGACATCAGCAAGTAGCACACCGATGAATCATCTCTTTACAGATTCATAGCTACTTTGCTCACATCCTTAATTTGTCGAGGGACATCGAACAATCGATGCCCCTCGATTTTTGATTTGATGGCATGATTTCTCTTGACGTTGCCACTACATCCTGCAAGATGTTGTTGCATTAGTGGCCAAGCAGGCTATGCCATGCAAATTGAATTTATCTAGTGATTATATATAGCAATTAGCAATGAGAGAGTCACTATCAGCATGCTGATGACGGCTCTAAGAGAGAATCTGTGCGTGTGTGTTAGTGATTATTGAATTGTAATGCTTGCGAGAGCTGTGCTTCGTGATAGGCACTGTCGATGAGAGTTGCACAGTAGGGGGCAGCAAGGTGACCGCCATCGTAATAGTAGCGCAGGCTACTCATCATTTGTGCGTCATGGCTATAGTCGTGTACGCGGTTTTTGATAAACAAGTCATATAGCTCTTGCAAATCGTTGTTGCTGATAGGTGGCTGGTGGTAAACTGGTGGAATGATGATGTGATAGTCCACGCTATCTTGCTGCAATAGTTGGGCAATTTGCTGAAGCAACCCACGTGAGTAGCTATCAATGAGGTTAGGAGCGGGCATCATGGGTATGGGGGTGTGATAACGCGAAAGATGGTCGGGGGTGTAATAGCCATCAGGGTTATGCATGATAAGTGAATCTGCCCAAGCATAGTAGCTCTCGTTGAGAGGCTCGATGCGGTCAGGAATGTCGGTGGTAGCATATTGCTTGTCAAGCATTCGTTGGGTCATCATATTGGGTGCAAGGCTATAAAGGATGTAGTCTGTCTTTTTGAATGCGTTGAAGTAGAGTTGATGAAACTGCCACCACCCTACATTGGGGGCAACATCTGGATGTTGCACATAGAGGATATCTTGGTCAATAGGCCAACGGCTGAACATCTGGTTCTCGATGATGAGTAGCACATGCTCTAGCGCGTAGCCATGACGGCTTAGATATTTTAGCTTGTTGAGCAAGCCTTGCAGTGACTCGCGAGCTGCATTGTAGTGCACAGCATGGGCATTGGCAGGTAGATAGGGCAGCCAATCTTGTATGCGGTAATAGTTGGCTAGCGAGGAGCCCATGATGTAGCTATTGAAATCTTGCTTATCGATATAATAGCGATGGCTCTCGGTAGAGATATAGCCTAGATTGACTGCTAGCGTCACGGTGTCGCCAGGTGTATAGGCGTAGCCATTGTAGGGCTTTACCACGCGAAAGGGGTCTTGCACCAGATAGAGCGCTAACACGATGAACACAGGGCTAGCAGCTAGCAGTGAGAGCAAAATGAAGTGTTTGAGTCCCTTTTTCATAGCATTGTCCTCCTCTCTAGAATTGGAAATAGATAAATTGTGTGTTGATTCCCATGCTATGCTCAGCAATCAGCCACAACAATCCCCAATAAATAGTCCAGCGAGCTACGCGAGGCATAGGCAGTGACTGTAAAGGAAATTCGTGCCGTCGGCCCACCCATTCGATAATGAAAAATGGCACGACATATTTTAGTGGCTCTAGATACAAGTTACAACCTGTCCACTGTCCATGCGCTAGCGCAAAACCGATATCATTTAAGTGGTGCAAACCCTCGGCTCGAAAGATAATGAGTACTAGTGCAAATAAAATAAACGTCAGCAAACATTGAGGCAGCTCACGCCATGAGGCATTGGTGGCTCTTTGGTGCTTGGGCAAGAACACGAATGGCAACAACAGCAAACCATTGACGATGCCCCAAATGACGTAGGTCCAGTTGGCCCCGTGCCATAGCCCTGATAGTGCGAACACCACCATAATATTCACGCAGGCTCGCTTGCGACCACATCTAGAGCCACCTAGTGGAAAATATACATAGTTGCGAAACCACGCCATCAGTGTGATGTGCCAGCGTTGCCACAGTTCTTTGAGGTCTCGTGAAAAGAAAGGATAACGGAAATTAGGCGTTAGACGGATGTTTAGTAACCTTGCTGAGCCAATGGCAATATCGCTATAACCCGAAAAGTCGGCATAAATCTGCACGGCAAACAGCAAACCTGCCGTTAGTAACGCTGGAGGAGATTGTGCCACCGCATCTCTAAACACGGGGTCCACCATACGGCCCATAGTGTCGGCAATAACCAACTTTTTGGCTAGTCCCCAAATGATTTGGCGCATACCCACCACAGCGTTGTCGTAGTCAAACGATTTGCAACGCAAGAATTGTGGTAGTAGGTCTTTAGCTCGCTCAATGGGGCCAGCCACCAGTTGGGGAAAAAAAGCAATGAACACACCGAAGGCCACAGGGTCGCGGGTGGCTTTGACATCACCCCGATATACATCGATGGTGTAGCTAATGGCTTGAAAAGTATAGAATGAGATGCCCACAGGCAATAGCAGGTGCAACGTGGGCCAATCGGCATTGATGCCCAACAGGTGCAACGCCTTGAGAAGGCTATCTTGAAAAAAATCGTAGTATTTAAACAGACATAAGATGCCTAGATTGAGCATTACGTTGGCTGCTACCCACCAGCGGTCGTGCGATGAGCGGTCACCGCGCAATAGCAAGCCGCTACCCCAAGTTGTCAACGATGTGAATGCAATCAGCGCTAGCATCCGCCAATTCCACCAACCATAAAACACGTAACTCGCTACGAGCAATAGTATATTTTGCCAGCGCAAGTGTGATTTCAGAGCCCAATAGAGCACGAACACCAATGGCAGAAACAAGGCGTATGTGTAGGTGTCAAATTGCACGTGTCNCCCCCNTGTCAGTCTGTTTCCTCTTTGCTTTAAAATTGGTTGATGATGTGAGCNATGGCTATGGCATCATCGACGGTGATAGGGTAGGCAATGGGCAGCGACACCACTTCGTCAGCGAGGCGCTCGGTGATGGGTAGGTGAGCGCTTGCCAACTCGCTGTAGCAGGGCTGCCGATGGGGTGGGGTGGCGTAGTGAATATCGGTGTCCACACCATGCTGTTTCAAGTAATCGCGTAGGGCATCACGATGATCGCAGCGCACCACATACTGATGCCACGTTTGCCGCATGCCATCAAATATGGTAGGTGTTTTCACCTGTGGATGGTGGATGTGGGCGTCATAGGCGTGTGCGATGGCAGCGCGGCGGTTATTCTCCTCAGCTAGATGCTGTAACTTGACGCGTAGCATAGCGGCTTGTATCTCATCGAGGCGGCAGTTCAACCCCTTGTAGATGTTGTGATAGCGGCGGTCGGCACCATAGTTTGCAAGAGCCTTGACTGTAGTAGCTAGTTGCTGGTCGTTGGTCACCACAGCTCCGCCATCTCCTAGTGCTCCTAGATTTTTGGTTGGATAAAAACTAATGGCTGCCGCATGACCCAATCCTCCTGTGATCTTAGTGTTGTGGATTCCTGCCACTTTGCTCTCTGCCCCAATGGCTTGGGCATTATCCTCTATCAGCAGTAGCTGGTGGCGACTAGCCACCTCGAGCAAGGTCTCGTCGCAACAAGGCGTGCCATACAGATGCACTGGCATGATTGCGCGTGTGCGGGCAGTGATGAGCGTTTCGAGCAGCGAGCTATCTAGATTCATGGTGTCCTCGTTGGGGTCACACAGCACGGGCCGTAGCCCCGTGTCGCTAATGGCGAGTACACTAGCCACATAAGTATTGGCTGGCACAATCACCTCATCGCCCTCGTGCAACGCGCCGAGCTGCTTATAGGCCCGCAATATCAGGCGCAACGCATCTAAGCCATTGCTCACGCTCACACAATGCTTCACTTGGCATAGCTGAGCGATTTCTTGCTCTAGTAGTTGAGTTTGCTCACTATGCAGGTAGCGACCGCGCTCGATTACTTGACAGGCGGCCGCTTTGAGTTCTTGTAGATAGGGCGCATTGGCTAGCGCTAGGTCGAGAAATGGGTATTGTTTCATCTGTATTGTCGTTTATCTATGCCATAGGATAGGCTCGCATGTAGATTTTATTGGTTATGTTGCTTGCGATAGTCTTGCTTGAGGCGAACGAACTGCTCATAATCTCGCACATAGTCTTGCTCGTCGAAGTGGTCGCTAGCCAATGCTAGGCACACCGATCCCGATGAAAAATTTTGCAGCGTGCGCCAGATGCCTGGAGTCACGAGCAAGCCTTGATAGGGGCGGTTGAGGGTATAGGTGTAGCGATTCTCTCCGTCATCCACTGTCACATCAAAGCTACCGCTGATGGCTACAATAAACTCTTGACAAGTGTAGTGGCTATGCCCCCCGCGCTCGGCTCCACCAGGCACATCATAGATGTAGAAAGTGCGCTGCACATCAAATGGCAGTTCTTTGCCCCCAGTCACCACCGTGAGGTTGCCATTGGCGTGATGATGCTTGTTGAGCGTTATCAGTCGGCAATCATCGATGCGCGACTTGTTGTGATTATCTAATTTATCTTTCTCGGTCATCTTTTTTCGCGCTTGAATTGTTCAAAGTCGGTGATATAATCCTCTTCTTCAAATTCGGTGCTCGACAACACTAGCGTCACCGAGTTGGTGGAGAAATTATCTAGGTGGCGCCACGTCATATTGGGCACATAGAGCCCTATTTGAGGGCGAGCGAGATGAAATATTTGTTCGCCGTTTCCATCATTGACCACCACATCAAAGCTACCACTCAACGCCACTATCAGCTCGTGTTGCTGCCTAAAGGCGTGCCCATCTCGCCACATGCCACTAGGCACATCATAGATCCAATAGTTGCGTTTGATAGCAAATGGCACATGCGTGCCACTCTCGATAAAAGTGAGGTTGCCACGTGGGTCGTTCACTTTGGGCAACGAGACGAGGCGTGCGCCCGTTTGGAGGTCATTGTTTGCCATGTTGTGCCAATTCGATGAGGTATTGTCCATAATGATTTTTGGCCATCGGTGCGGCTAGCTGCAATAGCTGCTCAGTATCTATCCACCCCTTGCGCCATGCTATCTCTTCGAGGGCTGCCACCTGCGCCCCTTGCACATTGACGATGGTAGAGATAAAATTGCTAGCGTCCATCATGCTCTCGCTAGTGCCTGTATCGAGCCAAGCAAAGCCTCGTCCCAGTGTTTGCACATGCACGCGCCCTTGCTGCAAGTAGTGTTGATTGACCGAAGTGATTTCTAGCTCCCCTCGAGCACTTGGCTTGATATGCTTAGCCACCTCCACCACATCGTTTGGATAGAAGTAGAGACCTGTCACGGCAAAGTTGCTGCGAGGGTTCGCTGGCTTCTCTTCGATGCTCGTAGCGCGGCCTTGCTCGTCAAATGCCACCACACCAAATCGTTGAGGGTCGCGCACAGCGTATGCCCACAAGGTGGCTATTTGCTGCGAGTGGGTGCGTTGCACGGCATCGATGAGCATCTGGGTGAAACTCTGTCCATAGAAGATGTTGTCGCCCAGCACCATGCACACATCGTCCTCGCCAACAAATTGCTCACCGATAATAAAAGCTTGTGCCAACCCTTCGGGACGTGGTTGCTCAGCATATTCAAAATGCACACCCATCTGCTCGCCACTACCTAGCAACCGTTGAAATGCGGGTAGGTCGTATGGCGTGGAGATAATTAATATCTCGCGGATGCCAGCTAGCATCAGCACCGAGATGGGATAATATACCATAGGCTTGTCGTAGATAGGAATCAGCTGTTTGCTGATACCCTTGGTCACTGGATAGAGTCGTGTGCCTGAGCCGCCTGCCAATACTATGCCTTTCATATTTGCTTGCTATGTTCTGAGGGGTTATGTAAATGTAATGCTATCAATTAGCGCAAAGTTACAATCTTTTGCACAATTCTCCAAATCTTTCTAGCTGTAGAGGCTTTTCGCGCGTGCGATGCCCACCAACAGCAACGGGGCAAATTTTCTCATTTTTCCACTTTTCCCAAGCGCGTGTGACGAGAGAAAATTGACTGTTCGTCAATCACAACAATGCACACAGGCACCTGCAATCATGTCTATGCAGGTGCCTGTGATGTGATAGTCGATAATTATATCCAGCGACAGGAGGATCATTCGTCATCACGGCGGTCATTGCGACGATCGCGGTTGCCCCCACGATTGAAGTGGCTGTTACCATTGCCACCCCCGCGATTGCGGTGTCCACTTTGCCCGCCTTGTCCACCTGTACCACGGTTGTTGCCGCCATTGGTTGAGCGGCGCTCTTGGTTGCGACGATCTTCATAACCTTCGGGCTTGGGCTGCAATGCACGCATCGATAGCCGATATTTGCCCGTCTTCTTATCAATCTCAATCAGCTTGACAGTGACAGTATCGCCCTCGTGCAGACCACTGGCTTGCATGTCAGGTAGCCGCTCCCAAGATATTTCGCTGATATGTAGCAAGCCATCTTTGCCAGGCATAAACTCTACAAAGGCGCCAAAGTCTAGGATGCTAACCACCTTGCCTGTATAGGTGTTGCCCTCTTCAGGCACCGCAATGATGGCCTTGATGCGTTCTACGGCTGCATCGATACTATCCTTGCCCGCTGCGGCAATCTCAATCACTCCCTTGCCATCAATCTCATCAATCGAGATAGTTGCGCCAGTTTGCTCTTGAATGCCTTGAATCACTTCACCGCCCTTGCCAATCACTGCACCAATAAACTCCTTGTCGATGGTCATCGTGACGATGCGCGGAACATGAGGCTTATAGTCTTCGCGAGCTGCTGGGATGGCTTGGTTGATGAGGTTGAGAATGTGTAGGCGACCTTCGCGAGCCTGTTGCAGCGCTTGCTCTAGTATCTCGTAGGGCAGACCATCACATTTGATATCCATCTGAGTGGCTGTGATGCCATCCACAGTACCTGTGACCTTAAAGTCCATATCGCCCAAGTGGTCTTCATCGCCCAAGATATCACTGAGTACAGCGTGCTTCACGTTGCCCTCATCGGTGATAAGACCCATCGCAATGCCCGCAACGGGTTTCTTGAGCTTGATACCCGCATCGAGCAGGGCCATGCACCCAGCACACACCGTAGCCATCGATGATGAACCATTGCTGCTGAGGATGTCGCTCACGATGCGGATGCAATAGGGGTTGTCGTCGGGTATCATGCGCTTGAGAGCACGGTGAGCTAGGTTGCCATGCCCTATCTCACGACGGCTCACACCGCGTGGGGCACGTGCTTCGCCTGTAGAGAAAGCGGGGAAATTGTAGTGCAACAAGAATCGTTCATTCTCGTGACGCAGCACATCATCAACCAGTTTCTCATCATCCTTGGTGCCTAGTGTGACGGTTGCCAAAGCTTGTGTCTCACCACGAGTAAACAAGGCTGACCCATGTGGGTAGGGCAAATAGTCGGGCTCACAGCTGATAGGACGGATTTCGGTGGTCTTGCGCCCATCTAGGCGGATATGCTCGTCGAGAATACAACGGCGTACAGCATCGCGTTGCACCTCGTTGTAGTAGCGAGTAATCATCGGCAATTTCTCTTCGCGCTCTTCTTCAGGAATAGACTCGACAAACTCATCAAAAGCCAACTTAAATTGCTCGTTGCGCCATTGTTTATCGGCCTTGCCCGCTTGGGCTACAGCATAGCATTTGGGATAAACTTCATTGCGCATGCGCTCATGCAGTAGTTCATCGTCGGTCTCATGACAATATTCGCGTTTGACAACACCTAGATCAGTGGCAAGTTCCTTTTGAGCAACGCACATAGGCTTGATGGCCTCGTGAGCAGCCTTGAGAGCTGCAATCAAGTCATCCTCGCTAGCTTCGTCCATCTCACCCTCGACCATCATAATATTGTCATACGTCGCACCTACCATCAATTCCATGTCAGCTTGAGCGATCTGCTCAAAAGTCGGGTCGATAACGAATTGGCCGTCCACACGCGCTACGCGCACTTCAGCTATAGGTTCCTCAAAAGGCACATCACTCACTGCGATAGCAGCACTAGCTGCTAGGCCAGCCAAAGCATCGGGTGCATCCACGCCATCGCTTGAGAACATGATGATGTGAACAATGGTGTTGGCGTGGTAGTTGGCTGGGAACAGTGGCCGCAACACGCGGTCAACCAAGCGGGCTGTGAGCACCTCGTAGTCCGATGCTCTGCCTTCGCGGCGCGTGAAGCCACCAGGAAATCGGCCAAATGCCGAAAATTTCTCTTTATACTCAACTTGCAGGGGCATAAAATCCACCCCCTCGTCAGCGTCTTGCGCTGAACATACAGTGGCGAGCAACATGGTGTTGCCCATCCTTAATTCAACAGCTCCATCGGCTTGCGCAGCCAGCTTGCCAGTGCGCAAGGTGATTTCTCGACCATCACCGAGCACGATGGTTTTGGTAGTAGGTGTCAACATATAAAATTAAAACAAAAAAATACAATTAAAAAATTCGCGCAAAATTACTAATTATTTTTTGCTACCACAACCCCTAGACCATAAAAAGGTAATGATATAGCGTACAAACGGACAATTTTATTTCTTTATCTTATGGGTATTTTTACCGTTGCTAAACTTTTTTGTCATTCATTGATTGGTTAGTTCGCTCTTGTCGCTGCCAAAACGAATATCTTCGGCGTGAAATATTTAGCCATGCTCTCTCGTTATATAATTAGGGTGATGAATGATGGTAACACCCAATCGACACACTAACTTGAAATCAAAAATAGGCGTTATGGAAAGGAAACCAATAGCTCTAGTAACGGGAGCAACTAGTGGCATAGGTGAAGCCTGTGCTAGAAAATTTTTGCAAAACGGATATCGAGTGATTGTCAATGGGCGAAATCACTCCAAAGTCAACTTGTTGATGCAGTCACTGGGTCAACTGCAATCGCAAGCCATTGCCTTGATTGCCGATGTAAGCAATCAGCAAGCACTGAGCCAAGCTTATGAATTACTGCCAGCCGAGTGGCGTGAAATTGATGTGCTAGTCAATAATGCGGGCCTTGCTCTAGGACTTGAAGCAGAGTATGCAGGTGACTTGCAAGATTGGGACACGATGATAGATACCAACATCAAGGGATTACTATATGTGACACGGCTAGTGGTGCCTGGCATGGTGCAGCGTGGATATGGCCATGTGGTCAATATAGGGTCGGTGGCAGGCGATGCGGCCTACGCGGGTGGCAATGTGTATTGTGCCACCAAGGCTGCTGTTAAGGCGTTGAGCGATGGCTTGCGCATCGATGTGGCGCATACGGCTGTCAAGGTAACCAATATCAAGCCAGGTTTGGTCGAGACCAACTTCTCGGTTACGCGTTTTCATGGCGATGAACAACGTGCTGCTCATGTCTATCAAGGCATTGAGCCATTGACTGGGGCTGATATTGCCGATAGCGTGTATTTTGCAGTGAGTGCACCCAAGCATGTTCAGATTGCCGAGATACTGATTTTGGCAACACATCAAGCCAATGGCACGGTGGTGAGCCGTGAGCAACAATAGGATGAAGGGGGTAGATGATAGGGCTTGTTGACTGCGATAACTTTTTTGTGTCTTGTGAGCGGGTGTTTGACCCTTCACTAGAGGGTAAGGCGGTGGTTGTGCTCTCTAACAACGATGGTTGCGTAGTAGCTCGTAGCAACGAGGCCAAGGCAATGGGTATCGCTATGGGATGCCCTGCATTTAAATTAAGTTCAATAACAAGCCAGTATAGCCAGTCCAATTCAGAGGACTTAGCATTGATAACACTATCGGCTCAGCATCGTCTCTATCGCGATATGTCGGCTCGTGTGATGACGCTGCTAGCCGAGCAAGTGTCTCATTTGCAGATCTATTCGATAGACGAGGCATTTTTTGTTTTGCCCGATAGCTCAAAGTCTGAGGAGCTTCTGCGGCAGATGCAACAATTGGTGTGGCGACTCAAGAGAGATATAGGAGTGCCCGTGAGTATTGGAGTGGCACCCAACCGCACATTGGCTAAGTTGGCTTCACACATCGCTAAACGAGAGCGCAGAACTGGTGGCGGTAATGGTGTGTACTTGCTAGACTCCCCGCAGCAGATAGCCGCAGTCTTGCAAGCCACAGCCATTGATGATGTGTGGGGCATTGGTCCGCGCCTAGCCGTTAAGTTGCGCCAACGTGGCATCTACACTGCTGCACAATTTAGCCAGATGCCTCAACGATGGGTGAGTTCACAATGTGACACCACCTTGCAGCGCACCTATCATGAATTGTGTGGCCAAGAGGGCCATGGGTTGCCCACTAGCAATGTGTCTCACAGTCAATCGGTGACTGTGTCGCGCACCTTTGGCCATTTGATAACTGAGCAATCCGATGTAGCTCAGGCTGTTACTACGTTTGCAGAGACGGTCGCGGAGCAGCTAAGAACTGAGCATGTGGTGGCTGGTAGCATCACAGTGTGGGTTACGGGAGACCGACATCGAGAAGATTTACCTTATTATGCCAACTCGTGTCAGCTACGCCTCGACACTCCAGCGAGCGATACTCCAACCATTGTGCAATATGCCCTCGATGCCCTCAATCATATCTACCGACGTGGCTATGCCTATCGTCGGGCGGGCGTGATAGCTACCAATGTGACCACTACCGACAGTGTGCAACTCAATTTGTTTGACCATTGTGATTATGCCCGTCGACGC
>Ga0065708_1040160_pt1 | contig 14595 bp, 6 predicted proteins | sample Hoacrofraction12_2_FD_59095 | JGI IMG/M metagenome (GOLD analysis project Ga0065708, IMG submission 59095) | Hoatzin crop microbial communities from Cojedes, Venezuela, sample from fiber fraction 12 v1 | ecosystem: Host-associated > Birds > Digestive system > Esophagus > Crop | place: Venezuela... | reverse complement strand
AAGGACTTCTTCTATATTGTGGATAGGCGCAAGGAAAAATTTGACTTCCCCGCGCACAAGCACGATGAGTATGAGCTGAATTTTGTGGAGCATTGCACGGGGGCCGTAAGGGTTGTTGGCGATAGCGTCGAGACCCTGGGCGAATATGAGCTGGTGCTGGTCGGTGGCGGCCTCGAACATTATTGGGAGCAGGGCAAGTGCAAGTCGACCGACATGCGGGAGGTTACCATTCAGTTTGCCCCCGAAATTTTTGCCGAAGCACTGGGCACCAAGAGCCAGTTTCACTCCATTGCCGACATGATTTCCAGGGCCAAGCACGGGCTCTCTTTTTCCCTGGGCGCAATCATGAGAATCTACTCGGTGCTGGATGGGCTTGCTGCGGTAAAAGACCCTTTTGAGCAGTTTCTACAGTTTCTTCACATGATGAATATACTCTCGAAAGACCCTCACTCTAGGGAACTTTCGAGCGTGTCATTCGTGCCCACAGAGGCTATTCCCGAGAGCGATAAGATAGTGAAAATCAAGCAGTATGTAAATGACCATTATGCCGAGTCCCTTCGTCTTGCTCAGATGTCGGAGATGGTGGGGATGGCCCCGGCGTCGCTCAGCCGGCTCTTCTCTAAATCGGCGGGTAAATCCCTCAAGGATTATATCATCGACGTTCGCCTCGGGGTGGCCGCAAGGCTTCTGGTAGACACCACCGACAATATCTCCGAGATTTGCGAACGTAGCGGGTTTAACAACCTCTCGAACTTCAATAGAATCTTTAAGGCAAAAAGGGGACTTACCCCAAGGGAGTTCAGGGAACTCTACAAACACAACAAGGCCATTGTTTAGGTCTTGAAAATACAAAAATTGGTTAAATTTATATTTGTTTAACTTTGGCATAATTGCTACCTTTGGTCGTTAATTTAAATAAAGCGAAAGCACTAAAATGAAGGCCAAATGGACTATTCTGCCGCTTATTCTTCTTGCATTTGCGGCATGCAACAAATCACAGAGCAACGGTTTTGTGAGTGTCGAAGATGGTAATTTTGTACAAAACGGTAAAAAAATATCATTTATCGGCACCAACTTCTGGTATGGACCCATTCTTGCTTCGCAAGGACGTGGGGGCGACAGAGACCGTCTCGCTAGGGAGCTGGATACTCTCAAAGCTCTGGGAATAACCAACTTAAGAGTACTTGTTGGTGCCGATGGTCCTGATGGCATCCCCACCCGTGTGGAGCCCACTTTGCAGAAGGAAGCTGGGGTCTACAATGACACTTTGTTGCAGGGTTTGGATTATTTCATGGCCGAGATTGGCAGGCGCGGAATGACAGCGGTGCTTTATCTTAACAACTCCTGGGAGTGGAGCGGAGGCTTTGGCTGTTACCTAGAGTGGGCAGGTGCCGGCCCTGCGCTCATCCCCTCGAGAGACGGCTACTGGCCCTTCATGCAGCAAATGGCCCAATTCTCCACCAACGAGAAGGCCCAGGAGCTATTCTACAATCACATTCGCTTCATTGTAGGCCGTACAAACACGGTTACAGGCAAACCCTACAAGGATGACCACTCAATCTTCTCATGGCAGATAGCCAATGAACCCAGATGCTTCTCTTCGGATACCAGTGTTCAGCGTAAGTTCGTTGCGTGGATGAGCAAGGCCGCAAGCATCATCAAAGAGACCGACCCTAATCACATGGTTTCCAGCGGAAGCGAGGGTATTTGGGGTTGCGAAGGTAGCACCGAGCTGTGCGAGAGGGTACATGCCTGCCCCGATATAGACTATATCACCGCTCACATCTGGCCTTACAACTGGAACTGGGTAGAGCAAGACCATCCCCAGGCTAAATTTGGGGTGGCTGTGGATTCTACCGCGGCTTATATCGAAAAGCACGTCGCTATTGCCGACAAACTGAATAAACCCGTTGTGATTGAGGAGTTTGGCTTCCCCCGCGACGACTTCAAGTTCGACAAGAACTGGAGCACATGGGGTCGCGACGGCTACTACAAATTTGTGTGCGAGAGGGTGGTGGATTCTAACGAGCACGGTGGAAGAATCGCAGGCCTTAACTTCTGGGCATGGGGCGGATTCGCATCCCAGGCCCACGAGCAGTGGCAGGCTGGCGATGACTATTGCGGCGACCCCGCACAGGAAGCTCAAGGCCTTAACTCCGTGTATGTCAGTGATATATCTACACTCGCAAACATTAAAGACGCTGCCCGTCATATCGACGCCGCTTACAGTGCAACTCCTGTTCTGGAGAACGATTGGATGTACACCAAAGACAATCAAAAGCCCCTACGCATTGCCGTAGCCTCCAAGTATGGAAGGGTTAAGCAGGCCGAGGTAAAGCTTGACATTTCCACCGACGACCATAGGCACTACAAAACTCTCACCGCCATGGCTCGTCCCAACCGTAAAGGGGTGGATACTCTCAAGTTCAACCTCGGTCTGGAACCTGGGTTCTATATTGTCGACCTCAAGATAGAAGGCGACCTGCTAGAGCGTAGCTTTGTAGTTGGTTGCGACCCCGAATCCATTGATTCTCACCAAGATAAGCAGAGCGACTTTGATGCCTTCTGGGCAAATAACCTCGCTCAACTTGCAAAGGTGGCTCCCAATTTCAAGCGTACCCTCGTGCCAGACAAATCCAACGAGCTACGTAATACCTACCTTGTTGAGATGAACTCTTGGGGCGGTGCCAAAATTAAGGGAATTCTTACCGAACCCGTAAAGGAAGGCAAGTTCCCCGTTAAAGTTACCTTCAATGGCTATGACGCCCAGCCTTGGTGGCCCGATCCTTCGGGAGCTCCCGAGATGATAGAGTTCACCATATGCACCCGTGAGCAGGGCCTAAACAAGAACGGCAATGTTACAGGCTGGATTTGTAGGGGCCTATCCAGTAAGGAAGAGTACTTCTACCGTGGCACCTATCTCGACTGTGTGCGTGCCCTCGACTTTGTAAAGAGCCTGCCCAAAGCCGACCTCTCTCAGGTTTATGCCGAGGGAGCCAGCCAAGGTGGAGCCTTTACCTTTGTGAGTGCGGCCCTGGTGCCCGACATGTATCAGGTAATCTGCCCCATGGTGCCCTTTATGAGCGATTTTCCCAATTACCTCAAGGTTGCTGATTGGCCCGCAAATGAGATTATCCCTCAGGCCGAGAAGGAAGGAATCAGCGACGAGGTTCTCTACAAAACCCTATCCTACTACGACGTAAAGAACTTTACCGACAAGATAAAGTGCCCTGTTATAATGTGTTACGGGCTTCAAGACAATGTTTGCCCGCCCCGCACCAACTTTGGCGGCTATAATAACGTACAAAGCGAGAAGAAGTACGTTTGCTTCCCTCTGTCGATGCACTCCATCCACCTTTGGGAGCCCCGCCTAAGCGAAGTTAAGAACGAATTTATTAACCAATATATGTTTAACTAATTTAACCAACAGCAATAGCATGAAAAGAAAGCTATTTATCAGCCTTTTGGTGTGCTTTTTAAGCTGCCTTGGTCTATTCGCCCAGAAGCGTAGTGTCAGTGGTACTGTCATTGACAATACGGGCGCTGGAGTAATAGGCGCAGGTGTGCAAGAAAAGGGCACCACAAATGGCACTGTAACTGACCTGGATGGACATTTCTCCTTGTCAGTAAACGAGGGAGCAACCCTCATTTTCTCTTCTATTGGCTATGCAACTCAAGAGATTCCTGTTGGGAGTCAGAGTGTAATCAACGTAACCCTCGCAGAGGACAGCGAGTTCCTCGATGAGGTTGTGGTTGTGGGTTACGGTACCATGAAGAAGAGTGACCTTGCAGGTTCTTCGGTTTCTATGCGCGAAGATGACCTAAAGGGTTCTATTATTACTAGCCTTGATCAGTCCCTGCAAGGACGTGCTGCCGGTGTAACCGCAGTGCAGACTTCAGGTGCTCCTGGTTCTTCATCTTCCATCCGTGTGCGTGGACAAGCAACTATCAATGCCAATGCAGAGCCTCTGTATGTGATTGATGGTGTGATAGTTCAGAGTGGCGGTTCTACCGGTGCTTCTTATGGTCTAAGTGGCCTTGGTAACGGTACAGTTTCCACCATTTCTCCTCTAGCTACCATTAACCCTTCCGATATCGTTAGCATGGAAATCCTAAAGGATGCTTCCGCTACCGCTATCTATGGTGCCCAGGGTGCCAATGGTGTTGTGCTCATCACAACCAAACATGGTAAGGCGGGCGAAGCCAAATTTACATACGATGGCATGATGGCTTGGAGCCGTCAGAATAAGCGTCTGGATATGATGAATCTTCGTGAGTATGCCACCTTCTATAATGAACTTGTGGCAGAGGGTAATGCTCAGGCGAATGATTATTATACCGACCCTAGCCTTCTTGGCAAGGGTACAAACTGGCAGGATGAGATTTTCCGCACCGCCTTCCAGCATCAGCATCAGATTGCCGCTCAGGGTGGTACCGAAAAGGTACAATACTATGTATCAGCATCTTACATGGATCAGCAAGGTACTATTCTTGGTTCTGACTTCAATCGTTTCTCTGTTCGTTCCAACTTGGACGCTCAGCTTAAGAAATGGCTAAAGTTGGGTTTGAATGCTACATTCACCAACACCAAGGATAATCTAAAGCTTGCCGATGGTACCGAGGGTCTTATTAAGTACTCCCTTACCACTCTCCCCGATATCCCTGTTTTTGATACCTTTGGTAACTATTCTTCCACCATTCGCGAGGGTTACACCTCTCCTAACCCTATTGCAAAGGCAATGATGGATGAGATGACCCTTGGCCGTCAGAAACTCACAGGTAATATTTATGCCGAACTCACTCCTATTCAGCACTTTACATGGCGCACAGAGGTGGGCTTCGACTATAGCAACTCTAAGTCTGATACCTTCAATCCTACAATCGACCTTGGTGGTTGGCAGCGTAAGATTAATAGTATCTCTCAGCAGAAGAACACCAATACCTTCTGGCAGTTAAAGAACTATCTTACCTATGCAAACTCTATTGGCAAGCACAGTTTCACCGCCATGCTAGGTCAGGAGTGCTGGGAGTCTAAATGGGATTATCTCTACGTTAGCAACACCAGCCTTCCTTCAGACGAGGTTCACAATGTCGCTCTTGCAACCGGCGACCCTTCTATTAGCTCCGGCTATGGTTCGGCTGCAATGGCTTCGTTCTTCACCCGTGAAACTTACAACTACGATGACCGTTACCTCGCTACTTACACCTTCCGCTATGATGGTTCTTCGAACTTCGGTCCCAAGAATCGCTGGGCCGGTTTCCACTCTTTCGCACTGGCTTGGAAGTTCAGTAACGAGTCCTTCTTCGAGCCCCTTAAGGGTGTAATCAATCAGGGTAAACTCCGTTTTGGTTGGGGCCAGACAGGTAACTCCAACATCGGTGCTTACGCATGGGGCGCAGCTATGAGCCGTATGCCTTCTGCCCTCGGTGCCGGTTATCGTCCTGCTAACATCCCTAATACCGGTATCCGTTGGGAGAGTCAGAATCAGACCAACCTTGGTCTTGATCTATCTTTCCTCGAGAGCCGCATCAACCTTACAATCGATGCTTATTATAAGAGGTCAAACGACATGCTTATGAGCATGCAGCTTCCTTCTTACATGGGTACATCGGGTAACGGTTCTTCGGCCCTTGCCGCTCCTAAGGGTAACTATGGTTCTATCGAGAACAAGGGTCTTGAGATTACCCTCGATACCCATCCCGTTCAGTATAAGGACTTTAGCTGGGACAGCAACTTCCAGATTTCCTTCAACCGCAATAAACTCCTCAGCCTCGACGGCACCGAGAATGCTTACCTCGTAGGTTATGGTCAGTGGAGCGATGTTGTTTGTGTGTCTGAGATTGGTCAGCCTCTTTACAACTTCTATGGTTACAAGGTAGTAGGAGTTTACACTTCACTCGACGATATTGAGAGTTCTCCAGTATCTGATAAGGCTCCTAAAGAGGGTGCTACTTATAGCAGGAACAACACTGTTTGGGTAGGTGACCTTAAGTTCGAAGATGTTAATGGTGATGGTGTTATCAACGAAGACGACCGTACCATCCTTGGTAGTCCTCTTCCTAAGTTCACCTTCGGTTGGACCAACACCTTCACTTATAAGAACTGGGATTTGAGCATTTTCTTCAATGGTTCTTATGGCAATAAGATTTTCAACTACAACGCCATTTCCATCAGCACCATGAACAATGCTTGGAACAACCAGCTCGCTAATGTAGTTAGCCAGAGGGCACGCCTTGCTCCTGTCGACGAAACTATAGTTTATGCAGATGGTTCTCAGTGGTACGATCATATTGATAATGTGCAGGTTACTAACACCAGTACCAAGATTCCTCGTGCCAGCTTCTCGGATCCTAATGATAACGACCGTATTAGCGACCGTTATATCGAGGATGGTTCTTACATTCGTCTAAAGAACCTTACCCTTGGTTATACCGTTCCCAAGCCTTTCCTTCAGAGGTTTAAGATTGAGAACATTCGCCTATACTGCAATATCCAGAATCTCTGGACTCTTACCAAGTATACCGGCTATGACCCTGAGGTGGGTGCTTCTACCCAGGATTCCACCGGTTTAACATACGGTTTGGATAATGGTCGTTACCCTTCTCCTACCATGTACTCATTCGGTTTGAACATCACTTTCTAAAATTTAAGGAATATGAAAAATATATTTAAAGTTCTTGCAATTCTAGTTTTAGGAAGTACTATTGCATCTTGCGGTAAATTCCTTGATCGTCCTTCAGAAGATAACTACAACGCAGCTAACTTCTATCAGAACGACGAGCAGATGATGCAGGGTGTAAACTATCTATATAATTCTCCTTGGTATGACTTCCAGCGTGGCTTTATTAAGATAGGTGAGGTTACTTCCGGTAACTATTATATAGGAAACAATCCTTATACAACCCTTACATTCAATTCAACAGATGATGACCTCGTTAATATGTCCTATTCCCTTTGGGCAGTAAACGGGCATGCTAATACTGTGATTGATAATATTTTGGCAGCTATGAAGAATGGTTCTCAGGCAAGTGAGGAAGTTGCTAATCGCTGCATTGCCGAGGCCCTTGTTTGGAAGGCTATGGCATATTTCTATCTTGTCCGTACATTCGGCGAAGTGCCTATCGTTCACAATAATACCGACCTTCTGAACGAAAATTACAATAGCATTGAAAAGAGACCTCGCTCTAATGTCTATGATTATATCATTATGACTCTCGATAAAGCAATGGATTTGTTCGCAGCCGCTCAATATTATAAAACTGGCGGTTGGGGCAATTACGAGCGTATAGATTACTATGCCGCAGAGGCTCTTCTTTCTAAGGTGTATCTTACTAAGGCTGGCCTTAGCGGTTCGCTCAACAGCGAGGATTTGGATATGGCCAAAACATACGCTTGGGATGTAATTAACAACTCTGGTCGAGAGCTTCTTCCTACCTATTCGGATTTGTTCCGTCTTACCGGCTACAATGCTACCGGTGAGTGCCTCATTTCCTGGCTTTGGGAGAACACCCGTAACCCTTGGACAGCTCAGAACACTCTTCAGAGCGACCTTGCAATGCAAGGCTTCGATGAACTGGGTGACTGCTGGGGTGGTTGGGGTGGCCCTACCGTAGATCTTCAGGAAGCATTTGGAGTTAGCGCTAAGGATGATCCTTCCAAGCGCGTAGGCGAAAAGGATTCTCGTCGTAAAGCTACCATGATGATGGCAGGCGACAAGTACGAGTATTTCTGGACCGATAAGGGGGGCTTCGATTATCTTAAGTTCATTTATGACAAGAATAATTATGGTAAGGGTGGCCCTGGTGGACAACTTCAGTGTGGTACTGGTGCTAACAACGTAAAGCATCTTTATGGCGATAGCTATGACCATGAGCAGGCTGTTGGCGCACTTCCCGAGAATATGTGTAATAAACTCCCTACTCATATCCTTCGTCTAGCCGATATTTACCTTGTTTATGCCGAGTCGTGCCTGCTCACCGGAGATCAGTCAGAAGCCTTGGATTATGTAAATAAGGTTCGAGTACGCGCAGGTGTGGATTCTCTTAAAACCATAACCTACGATGATATTTGGAAGGAGCGTCGTCTAGAGCTTGCTTATGAGGGCGATCGTTGGTACGACTTCGTGCGCCGTTCATACTACGATGTAGACGCTTGTATCGCCGAGCTCAAGGCTCAAAAGCGTAGCTGCTTCATTGGACTTGACGATGTCTTCAAAGAGTACATAGGCAAAGATTTTGACTATTCCGGTTCTTGGGATGCATCAAATGTTGTCTATATTTCATCTTCTTCTATAGGAGAGTGCTGGGATAATCCTACTGTTACAAAGGAGACATTCACCCTGCCGTTCCCTACCGAGGATGTTGTGTTCAACGGAAACCTCAAGAGCGACGCAGAAGCTGTTGAAGTTGATGTTTACGCTACATATAGCTATGATTACATTGATGAAGATTAATGAAGACGACTTATGAAAAATAAATATTTTATAATTTCAGCATTGGCCGTTCTTGCACTTAGCGCTTCCGCTTGTAAGGATTATCCCGATCGCTTTAATCTTACAGATGGGCTTCCCTCTGTAACTGACATAAGGTATGCTAACAAGGACGTCCATATTACCCAAGCTTACATGGGTGAGATTATCTGCCTACTTGGTAGTAATCTTACAAGTGTGCAGCAGTTGTACTTTAACGACCAGGCTGCCGCTCTAAATACCAGCTATATTACCGACAACACTCTTTTAGTGGCTGTCCCTAATAATATGCCTGATAGCACAACCAATAAAATTTACCTCATTAATCAGAGCTTGGATACCACAACCGTAGACTTCCAGGTACTTCCTCCTACCCCTGTAATTAGCGCAATGTCTTGCGAATGGGCTCCTGTAGGAAGCGTCGTAACTCTTTATGGTAAGTATCTATTTGATGATGCTAATGTTCCTCTAACTGTTAGTTTCCAGAACGCAGATGTAAACAATGCGGATATTACCTTTATTGATGCTACCGAAATCTGCTTTAAGGTACCTGAGGGCGCTCAACCTGGTTATGTAAGTGTTACCACCGTATCCGGCACCGGTACAAGTAAGTTCCAGTACAAGGATACCCGTAACATGCTATTCGACTGGGATGGCAGCTATGGTGATGCTCGCGCTATCGGTTATGGTTGGCGCGATGGTTCCAAGGTTATTCACTCTGCAGGTCAAGATAGCTTCGAGGCTCTTGATGGCAACTATATTGTCTTCTCCGGCGAGATGTCCGGCGGTATAGGTGGAACTTGGAATGAGGATGGAATGTCATTTAACTATTGGCCTAATCCTGACGATGCCACCTATGGCGAACTAAGTGCTCAAAGCGAATTTGCCGAGATGATCAAAACTTACGGCGTTGGCGGTCTTGCTCTTAAGTTTGAGTGCTTGATTCCTTCAAGCAATCCTTGGATGTCAGCTGGTCTGCAGCTTATGTTCTCAAGCAATAAGGTTGTAACCATAAATTCTGCCACTAATGCTTACTTCAGTTCAGCTACCTTCCCTCGTGCTATTTGGATGCCTTGGTATACCGGACAGGATTATGCAATGGCAGGAAATTACGAAAACGCAATCTCTTACGACACTTATGACGAGTGGGTTACCGTTACTGTTCCTCTATCTGAGTTCGTTTATACTTACGACATTAATAAAATTTGTGCCACTACATTTAATGAAGATTACCTCACCGGTCTGACCTTCTTCCTATGGCATGGCGGTGTAGAGGGTACTGATTGTAATCCGGTTATTGCTATTGACAACATTCGTGTTGTGCCTAATTAATAATTTCAAAGCGAATAGAATATGAAAAGAATATTTAATATTTTCGCAGTTGCGGCTCTGGCTTCTCTTGCACTCGTAGGGTGCAAGAAGGCCACAGAGCTGGATACCAACCAATATGAGGGCACTTCGCTTGCATCCTACGGGCCTAATCCCGTAATGCGTGGCGGTACCCTGACCTTCTATGGTGCCAACCTCGACAAGGTTGTTAAGGCAATTATCCCCGACGGCGTTGAGGTTACCGATATCGAGGTGGTAAAGAGCGGAAATCCCAGCGAAATCCGTGTAAAGCTCCCCGTTGATGGCATTGAGCCTGGCAAGGTGACCCTGCTTACATCCGATGGAACTTCCCTTACCACCAAGAGCAGCATCAGCTATAGCGAGCCTATCGTATTCGATAGCTTCTCTCCTAGCAGCGCAATGCCTGGCGATGTTATTACCATCACTGGTGATTACCTCAACCTGGTTGCGGGTGTGTTCTTTGCAGACAATGTTTATGTGCTTGTAAATGAGGGCTCTACCCGTTACAAAGCAACTGTTACCGTTCCCGCACAGGCTATTACCGGACCGCTGATTCTATCCGATGGCGCCACCATTCCTAACCTTATGTATTCTGAAGATGAGCTTACCATCGGCGACCCTACCGTTAGTGGGCTTAAGATTGCTACCGCTAAACCTGGCGAAGATGCTGTTATTAGTGGTAAATATCTTCAGATGATTCAGTCTGTTATCTTTGCGGACGACGTAATTGTTGATGTTGCCGACTTTACCCTAAATGAGGGCAACACCACTCTTACAGTGGCGATTCCGTCTACAGCCAAGGCAGGTGATGTGATTTGCGTTAGTTATGCGGGTAAGGAGTTTACGGCAGGCCAATACAGCCCTGTAACTCCTTCTAATCTGAGTGTTAGTCCTAGCCCTGTTAAGGCAGGGGCTACCCTGACCATCAGCGGTAAAGACCTTGATATTGTAACAGATCTTTCATTCCCTGGCGCAGGAAGCACAAGCTTCAATTACAAGGATAATGCTATCACCGTAACGGTTCCCGCCAAGGCCACTGAGGGCGACATCACCCTTACTATGGCTAATGGCGACGCTGTTACCGTAGCTTACACACTCGTACATCCTACAGTTACCAAGGTTGCTCCTACAACTCTTACTGCGGGTCAGACCATTACCGTTACCGGTACCGACCTAGACCTCATTACCTCTGCTACCCTAGGTGGCAAGGATGTAGAAATCACCAGCAAGAGTGCAAGCTCTCTTGAGATTACCACAGCTGCTACATCTGTAAGCGGCGCCCTTGTTCTTAAGCTGGACAATGGCGAGGAAATCACTGCTGCCGAGGAAATTACCCTCAACTATGAAGCTTTCATTCAGGTTACCGACATGCCTGCTTCCGCTCACATCGGAGAGACCATAACCCTAACTGGTGTTAACTTCATGATGATTGAGAATATCTACATTGGCGACACCAAGGTTACCGAGTATAGCGTACGCGAGGATGGAACTATCTCATTCATAGTTCCTTACATGTCTGCTCCCGCTTTTTACGATGTAACATTTGAACTCCTCAATGGCGACAAGGAAGTTTGTCCTCAACAGCTAGAAGTATTGCTTGAGCTATCAGCTAATACTATCTGGAAGGGTAACTTCTCTGCAGGCAATTGGAGCGGTATGCAAGATCTTGCCTATGGCAACTTCGATTGGTCTACTGTTAAGGCTGGGTCAACCCTCAGATTCTATCTCACCGCAGATACTTCTGCTCCTAATCCTTGGTATCAAATGTCCTTGAGAGTTGGAGATAGCTGGGCCGATTTTAATCCTTCTGTTTACCTCTCTGTTGGTACCGATATTACATATATCGACTATGTGCTGACACAACAAAATATTGATGACCTCATAAACAAGAATGGTTTGGTTGTTACCGGTTACTTCTTCAATTTAACTCAGATTGATCTTATTACCGAGATATCACAGAAGACCTATTTATGGCAAGGTAACGGACTTGCATCTACCAACTGGAGTACTCCTCCTGGGGTAACTCTTACCGAATGCTCCAATACCGACAAACTTGTAGCAGGTGCTACCATCGGCTTTGACTTCTATTGCGATACTACAGTAGATGACAAGGAAAGATACTGGCAGGTAGAGTACTTGACTTCATGGTGGACATCTCTGCCTTTCGGTATGGTAGATGGTGCACGTAAGCAGTGGGAATATACTGAATCAGATACCAATGCCGAGTTCACCTTGACTCAGGCTGATATCGACCAGCTTAACAAAGAGGGAGGCTTCGTCTTTGGTGGTCATGCTGTTTACATCACAGGTATCTACGTTAAGTAGCACACTTTTTGCCCGAAGGAGGCTGACCCTTCCTTCGGGTCCTAGTTGCCCGAACGGGTCGGGCATGACGAGAAACGGGTCCTAGATGCCCGAACGATGTCGGGCATGACGAGAAATATGAAAAAAACAATATACATCCTGCTTTTAGCAGTAATGATAATAGGCCTTGCGGCATGCGGGAAGGACAGCGGTGGGAGCAGCGGCTCAGCGAGCAGCGTTGCCCTTAGCGTAAAGCCCACATCCTTGGAATTCACCGCTGACGGCGGCAGCGAGACGGTAGATTTTACCGCATCCACCAACCCTAGCTTCACTGGCGACGGGCAAACTTGGTACTCTTACAAAAAGGACTTTTCTAACAATAAGGGTACGGCTACAATTACAGTTGAGGCTAATAGCACAACATCTGAAAGAACCGGCAAATACACGGTAAAATGCGGTAGCGAGAGCGCCACAATTACCATTAAGCAAGCCGCTGGCACAGGCAGCAGCGGCGGTGGCGAATCATCCACAACGGTGGTTGTAACCGAACGCAACCCCGTAAACTCGCTAAGTAATAGCAACGCCAGCTCCAAGGCAAAGGCCCTATATAAGTATCTACTAAGTATTTACGGCAAGAATACCATTAGTGGAGTAAGCGCAGGGGCTGCCTGGGACACCGGCTATGTCGACTATGTCTATAATCAAGCTGGGGCAGGCAAATACCCTGGAATCGCAGGCTTCGATTATATGTTCATGAACTGGCCCGCAAAGGCTTGGACAGGTTCATACGATTGGACATCTTGCCCCGATTATGGCGACATTACACCCGTAAAGACCGCCTATAACGCAGGAAACATCATCTCCATCTGCTGGCACTGGTCGGTGCCTTGCAGCGAGGACTATTTCTATCAGGACAATGGGAGCGACTCTCGAAGCAAGCTAGACTATTATTGCTTCTACAATAGTGGGAAAGATGGATTTTCCGGCAAAGGATACCCTGTTTTCAGCGCCACTGCAGCTCTTACCGAAGGCACTTGGCAAAATAAGGTAATTACCTACCAAATCAAGCGCCTTGCCGGGTTTATGCAATTGTTGGAAGATGCTGACATCCCTGTCCTCTTCCGCCCTCTACACGAAGCGGCTGGCGATTACAGCTGGGGCTCTTGGTTCTGGTGGGGTTATGAAGGCGCCGATGCCTTTAAGAAGCTCTGGCGCTACCTCTACGATCAACTCACCAACGTCTACGGCCTGGATAACCTCATTTGGGTGTATACCGTTCAGACTTCGGATGCTGGATCTCTGGCATCACTAGATACAATTAAAGAATGGTACCCTGGCGATGAGTATGTAGATATAGTTGGTGGCGACCTCTACGTTAATAAGAACACTACTCAGGCAGATGCCTTCAATCAAATTAACTCTTCGGTAGAAGGCAAAAAGATGGTAGCTCTTAGCGAATGTGGCAACCTACTAAATATTGACGGCTATTTTAAGGCAGATGCCCCTTGGCTCTACTTTATGAGTTGGAATAATCGCATTAACGGTGGTGCCACTTGGGTGCTTTATTGCAAGAATTCCGACGGCTCGTACTCATGGAACAATACCGCTTCCGATTGGAAGAGTGCGTTGAATAATTCACATACCCTCAATAGGGGTGATTTAAAATATTGATATGAATATGGATATATTTAAAAGATGCCCGAACATCGTCGGGCATGACGGAAAAACGGCTGGACATGACGGAAGTCGTCATCCCCGACCTGTTCGGGGATCCCAAGCCCTTGGTATGCTGCTCTTAGCCATGTTAACCCTGGGTTTTACCGATTGCAAGGGCGAAGCCAGCGGCTCGGGAAGCTCCGATACTGGCAGTGTAAGCCTAAGTGTAACTCCTACCGAACTGAGTTTCACTGCCGATGGTGGCTCCGAAACCGTAGAATTTACTGCAAGCTCTAGCCCCAGCTTTGTTAGTGACGGCCAAACATGGTTTTCGTACAAGAAAAACGGATTTTCCAATAATCAGGGTACCGCCACAATAACTGTTGAGGCTAATGGCACATCGACTGCAAGAACAGGCAAATACACCGTTAAATGCGGTAGCGAGAGCGCCACAATCACTATTACCCAGGAAGCTGGCACTGGTAGCGTTGTAACTCCTACCGACGAGGTAGACCCTACCGAGGAGCCAGCTGCGCTGGACAATGACGCTTGGGCGTTCTCCAAGAAGCTTGGTTTGGGCTGGAATCTTGGTAATCATTTCGATACGTATAATAACGAAAACCCCAATTGGACGACCTATTGGGATAAAGCTACTCCCACCGCAGCTTTGTTTACCAAGCTGAAGTCCTACGGCTTTAGCTCGGTACGTATTCCTGTTACCTGGTATCAGCACATGAACAGCGATTTTACCGTGACCGACGATTATATGAAAGAGGTTGCCGAGGTTGTAGGTTGGGCCCTTGATGCCGGCCTGTTC
>Ga0065708_1006708_pt1 | contig 14635 bp, 11 predicted proteins | sample Hoacrofraction12_2_FD_59095 | JGI IMG/M metagenome (GOLD analysis project Ga0065708, IMG submission 59095) | Hoatzin crop microbial communities from Cojedes, Venezuela, sample from fiber fraction 12 v1 | ecosystem: Host-associated > Birds > Digestive system > Esophagus > Crop | place: Venezuela... | reverse complement strand
GGGGTACAGGTAATTACAGGGCAGCTCCTCGAAGAGGCGCACCTGAACTCCCGATGCACATTGCTACTGATAGGAAGAATGGTTGTGGGACTGTGTCAAAAGTCGCAGAAAGGGCAAAAGGCTCGGAGAGCCGTCTTTAACCTACCCCCCCCCAGGCCGAGCGGAGCGATAGCGACACGCGAGACCTGGGGCTAGGTCCATCATTCTTATAGAGCCTCGGAGAGGGTCGTTTGAAGGCAGCAGGCAAGGCAACGATACGGCAATCAAGAGAGCCTCGCCGAGGCTCATCTTTGATGGTTGACTTTGCCCCAGGTCTCGCGCCTCGCTTACGCTCCGCTCGGCCTGGGGTTAGGTCAAGAGCGGCTCTCCGAGCCTTTCCACTTCTCTTCGGGTTTTGCTATTGGAGCGGCTATGCTCTAGGGGTCTTCGCTCCCTTCGCTCCCTTCGCTCCCTTCGCTCCCTGCTATACCCTATGGTAATTTCCGGTTTTCGTCTTCGACGAAGTTATATTAGACGATAGTTTTATAGGCCATAGTCGTTAGCGGCTTGGCACCCAAAAAACGGATACTTAATAAAGGCTTCTTTATTTTGGGTGCCAAGTCTCTGTGTCTTTTGGGTGCCAAGCCGTGGTTTCGTTTAGGGTGACGCATTGACGAAGTCACGAATATACCCGTCTCTATTCCTTGATATATTGATTTCTGTCTAAAAATCAAGGCTTTACTATCTGCATGAATTCAAATGGATAATGCAACAAATGTGTGTAAAAGTCAGAAACAGAGGGGCATAAAAAAGGACGGAAAGAATGCCCTCCGTCCATGAAAAATGCCTACCTTTGCAAACAAACTACCACATTTATTGCAATATGGCTAAGCATTTATCACAGCAGCAAAGGTATGAAATAAATCTCAAGCTACAAAATGGAGAGAGTATAAATTTGAAAGAAGAAATAAGCCAAAAACGAAATAAAATCCCCATCTCACCATCCTATCTCTTCACTCTTCACTCTGATAGAAGGTCAGCGTAGTCAGCGTAGTCTGCGTGAGGCCCTCCTGTGACGTTGCGTTGGGACGTTTCACTAGCATGCGAGTGCGTTTTTTGGGGAAAATGTGTGTGGTTAATTTATTTTTTGTAATTTTGCAAGTTGATACTGGCCCACATGGTGGGGCGGCGTCACACAAACGATTGATGCAATGAGTACTGGTAATATCATAAGGTTTGCTTGCATTTTGTTGCTGTGGCTCGCGCTGTGTTACCTTCTGGTGACACGCACCGAGCGCATCGACGGCATGACTATCTTTACCATCATCGCCTCGGGCATCATCGTCTTTGTGCCTCTCTACAAAAAGTATATCAAGAATAAAGATTGACCTGATGACACAACATCCCTATATCAAGGAACATTGTCCCTTGCTGGCCAACATCGATAGCCCTGCCGACCTCAAGAAGCTGCCGGTTGAGCAGCTGCCGCAGGTGTGCAGCGAGTTGCGCCAGTTCCTCATCCATGAACTCTCGACCAACCCAGGCCACTTCGCTTCGAGCATGGGCGCCGTCGAAATCGTTGTCGCCTTGCATTATGTGATGAATACCCCCGAGGACCGACTCGTCTGGGACGTGGGGCATCAGGCCTACGCGCATAAAATCCTCACCGGCAGGCGCGACGCCTTCGACGGCAACCGCAAGCGGGGCGGCCTCAGCGGCTTCCCCAATCCCATGGAGAGCGAGTACGACACCTTCATCGCGGGGCACGCCAGCAACTCCATCTCGGCCGCACTGGGTATGGCTGTCGCTGCTGCCATGCGCGGCGACAAGCGCCATGTGGTCGCCATCATCGGTGACGCCTCAATCAGCGGAGGCCTCGCCTTCGAGGGCCTCAACAACGCCGCCCTGCACAACGCCAACCTGCTCATCATCCTCAACGACAACGACATGAGCATCGACCGGCCCGTTGGCGCCCTGGGCGAGTACATGACCGACCTCACCACCAGCAAGCGCTACAACAACCTGCGCTATCGCAGCTACAACTTCCTCAAGCGCCACGGCGTGATTAGCGACAGCGGCAAGGGCGTGGTGTTGCGTTTCAACAACGCCATGAAGTCGCTGCTCACGGGCCAGCAAAACATCTTCGAGGGCTTGAATATCCGCTATTTCGGCCCCTTTGACGGCCACGATGTGCAACGCCTGGTCAAAGTCCTCGAGGAAGTGAAGGACATGACCGGACCCAAAATCATCCACCTGCACACCGTCAAGGGCAAGGGATTTGCTCCCGCCGAGGCCAACCCCAGCGTGTGGCACGCCCCCGGCCGCTTCGACGAAAACACGGGCGAGCGCGTGAAAGACCGCGCCGAGTATGCCCCGCTCAAGTATCAAGACGTCTTCGGCAAGACGCTTGTCGAACTCGCCAAGCAAAACGACCGCATCGTGGGCATCACCGCCGCCATGCCCAGCGGAACCGGCATGGTGCACATGCAAGAGGCGTTCCCCGACCGCACCTTCGACGTGGGCATCAGCGAGGGACACGCCGTGACCTTTGCCGGCGGTCTCGCTCACGAGGGCTACCTGCCCTTTGTCGCCATCTACAGCTCGTTCCTGCAACGCGCCTACGACGAAATCATCCACGACGTCTCGATTGCTCACCTGCCCGTCACCTTCTGCATCGACCGCGGCGGCCTAGTGGGCGAGGACGGCGTCACCCACCACGGCTTGCTCGACTTGAGCTACCTGAGCTGCATCCCCGGCATGGTGGTGGCAGCCCCCATCAACGAACACGACCTGCGCAACCTCATGTTCACCGCACAGGCCCTGCACAATGGTCCCATGGCCATCCGCTATCCCCGCGGCCGCGGCGTGATTCCCGAGTGGCAAAACGAGATGCAGCAAATCCCCATCGGNCGTGGACGCCAACTCCGTGAGGGCAAGCAAGTTGCNNTGCTCTCGATAGGGCACGTGGGCAACAACGTCGTCAANGCNCTCGACCGCCTCGAGCAAGAGGGCATCCACGCTGCCCACTACGACATGATTTTCCTCAAGCCCATCGACGAGGACATCCTCGCACAGGCTTCGCAATACGACCACATCGTCACCGTCGAGGACGCCAACGTCCGCGGTGGCTTGGGCAGCGCAGTAGGGCAGTGGCTCGCCGAGCACGGCAGCAAGGCACAGCTCACCTGCTTAGGAATCCCCGACTGCTTCATCGACCAGGGTACCGTGGCACAGCAACAGCAAGACTGCCACTTCGATGTCGATAGCATTGTCGATACCATCCACAATCTTGTTAACGCTCAATCGTCTCAACAATGAAAATCGTGATTGCTGGTGCCGGCGAAGTGGGCACACACCTTGCCAAAATGCTCAGCGACGAGGAGCAGGACATCATCGTTATCGATAACGACCCCCGCAAACTCACCGCCCTCGAGAGCTACAACTTGATGACCTANACCGGTAGCGCCATCAAGTTCGANGACCTGCGTGCCATCAAGGTGGGCGGTGCCGACCTGTTTATCGCCGTCACCCCCTACGAGACGCGCAACCTCATNGCCTGCTCGATGGCAAAAACGCTGGGCGCACGCCACGCNGTNGCACGCATCGACAACGCCGACTATCTCGAGCCCGAAAACGTCAGCTACTTTGAGTCGCTCGGNGTCGANGACCTCATTTACCCCGAGTATCTCGCAGCCAACGAAATCCTGAGCGCACTCAAGCGCACATGGGTTCGCAACTGGTTTGAAATGCTCGATGGCGAGCTCATCGTCATGGGCGTCAAGCTGCGTGCGGGCACATCGTCGCTCATCGGCAAGCAACTCAAGGAAGTGGGCTCCATCTCGCAATTCCTGCACGTTTCGGCCATCAAGCGCAACCGCGAAACCATCATCCCGCGCGGCGACGACCGCATCGAGGAAAACGACATCCTCTACATCGCCACCACGCGCGACCACATCGACGAGGTCACCGCCGTNTGCGGCAAGACNCCCATCGACGTCGACAAGGTCTTCATCATGGGNGGCACCCGCATCGCCGAGCAACTCGCCCTGCTTGCTGGCGACCGCTACCACATCAAAATCGTTGAAAACGACCTCGAGCGCTGCCAGGACCTGGCCGACATGCTCCCCGATTGCAACATCATCAACGGCGACGCCCGCGACACCGACTTGCTCGAGGAGGANGGCATCAGCGACTANGACGTCTTCATCGCACTCACCGACAGTAGCGAGGCCAACATCCTGGGNTGCATGATGGCAAAGGAACACGGCATCCGCAAAACCATCGCCGAGGTCGAGAACATCCAGTACATCAGCGAGGCCGAAACGCTCAACATCGGCACCATCGTCAACAAGAAACTCCTCGCCTCGAGCCGCATCTTCCAAATCCTGCTCGATAGCGACGTCGACAANGCTCGCTGCCTTGCCCTCGCCGATGCCGAGGTGGCTGAACTCATTGTCAAGGAAGGCGCTCGCGTCACCCGCGCNGANGTCAAGGACCTCAAGCTCACGCGCGANGTCACCATCGCTGGTCTCGTGCGCGACGGGGTGGGGCAGTTGGTGACTGGTAACACCCGCTTGCAGGCTGGCGACCATGTGGTGATTTTCTGCCTCACAGGCGCCATTCACAAGGTCGAGCGATTGTTTAACTAACGGGTCGCAACGCAATAGTAATCAGCGAAATAGAANCTAAAAAAAACTAGCAANCAGGTAAAGATAAAAGCAACACTGTAATGGCTCGCATCCTCACGCAAAATATCAACTTCCCCGTCGTCCTGCGCGTGCAGGGCTGGCTGCTGATGATTGAGGCCATCTTCATGCTTTTCCCCATGTTTGTCTCCCTTGCCAGCGATGAGCAAGACGTGGCTGCCATCTTCGGCTACTCGGCTGCCATCACGGCTGCAAGCGGCGCCGCCATGACCTTCGGGCTGCGACGCTGGCATCGCAACACATCGATGCGCAAGCGTGATGGCTTGTTGCTCACCGCCATTGTGTGGCTGTTTTTCTCGCTTTTCGGCATGATTCCCATGCTGTGGACGGGAACGCTACACAGCCCTGCCGACGCGTTTTTCGAGACCATGTCGGGGTTCACCACCACGGGAGCCTCGGTCATCCCTAACGTCGAGAATGTGAGTCGCGGCGTCCTCTTCTGGCGCGCGCTCATGCAGTGGATTGGCGGCATGGGTATCATCCTCTTCACCCTCGCCGTGCTCCCCATGCTCAACTACAAGGGCGGCATCTCGCTCTTCAACGCCGAGGTCACGGGCATCACCCACGAGCGCATGCGCCCCCGCGTGAGTCAAACGGCTAAATCGCTGTGGCTCATCTACATGGCCCTGTCGCTACTCATGGCGGTGCTGCTGGCGCGACCCATGGGCTGGTTCGATGCTGTGTGCCACGCCATGACCACAATGTCGACGGGCGGTTTCTCGACGCGCAACATCGGCATCGAGTACTGGCATTCGTCTTACGTCGACCTCGTTGTCACCATCTTCATGTTCATTGGCGGTATCAATTTCACGCTCATCTATAGCGCCATCACGGGGCAGTTCGACCGCGTGCGCCGCAACGACACGTTCCGCTGGTACTGCGCTATCGTGCTCACTGTGAGCGCAATCATCTTCATCCGCATGACCTATCAGGGCTTCCTCTCAAGCACGGGCGAGCGTCTCAACTACGCCATCTTCGATACCGTGGCTGCTGCCACCTCTACCGGCTTCTCGACCAAGAAATACGAGAGCGTGGGTCAGTTCATCGCCCTGCTGCTCATGATTGTCATGTTCTTTGGCGGCATGGCGGGCTCGACCTCGGGCGGTGCAAAAATCGACCGCCTCATCGTCCTGTTCAAGAACACGCGCAACGAGTTCTACCGCGTGCTCCACAGCAACTCGGTCACGTCGGTGCGCGTTGGCGGCAAGGCAGTGCCTCACCAGGTGGTTTCCAAGTCGCTGGCGTTCCTCGCCATCTACATGATGGTGATTTTTGCAGGCGGTATCTTGCTCACAATCATGGAAGTACCCATGTTTGACGCACTATTCACCTCGATGTCGGCTGTGAGCAACGTCGGTATGGGTTACGGTGTCACGGGCGCCATGGGCTCTTACGCCCTGCTGCCCGATGCTGCCAAGTGGCTGCTGGCGTTCGAGATGATGGTGGGCCGTCTCGAGTTGTTCACCGTCCTCATCCTCTTCACCCCCAGTTTCTGGCTCAAAGACTAATTTTGGTAATGATATACCGATGTGATGCTTAAACGTCGGAAAGGGAAATATACACACAAGGGTGTAAAAAAAATGCCTAGAAATTTGGTTGTCTCGAATATTTATATTAACTTTGCACACAAGGGTAGAGAATTATAGTAATATAAATTATTTATAATAAGTATTTTAAAAATTTCGATTTATGAAGAAATCAATAAAATTTACAGAAAGCGAAATGCGAAAAATTGTAACAGAAGTTGTAAATGAAGCGTTACAAGAAATTGATGGTAAGACACATTCACGAGTCGCAAATGCTACAAAACGGGCAACTCAAAACATTCAAAATGGGATTCAGTCTACAAAAATCACAAGTCCACTATCGGGTAAAGAACACGTAATTGATTACGACAACATTATAGATAGAGCAAAGGAGACTGAAGAACGCGCAAATGCCTCTTTATTAAAACCTTATGTTGATAGTAGGATTATGTTTTTTGCAGTTAACCGATTAGGGAGAACAGCGAGGTTAATATTTCAACCCAAAGATATTAAGAAACTAAAAGACGGAGTTGCAATATTGAGTGGCAGTGTTATTTATGATAACAACTTAATGAATGGAAATATTATGGTGGATTTCAATAGGCAAAGCGTATTCTACACCGAGCCGCAAACTCGTTACAAATACACATTGGAACCCGATAATAGGACAGTGAAGAAGTGGAACGACCTCTTGAAACAACTGAAAATGTCGTTGGATAACAGAATCTAAAAGAAAATAAAACAAACAGAATGGGGATAGACCGTAAAAAGTTGTCTATCCTCATTTTTAGAGGTCCAACTGGTCAACAAATATTATTACCCTAATTTTTTACACATTCCCTGCCCGCAATCTCAAAAATTATTGCTACCTTTATCGGCTCAAAGCGGGGCAGCCCCTTGTTCCCGCCTCGTTAATTATGCAATTCTCTCATTGATAGACAGATGACTCCTAAAAATATCCCCGACGGCGTCGACATTACAGGCGCCAGAGAAAACGAAGAATATAAACGACAAGTCGCCGCGCAACAGCGACGCGACCAGCAAAGCCTCACCCTGGGGCAGCGCATCAAGCACTTCTTTAAGAACGACCGCACGCGCATCGGCATGGGCGTGATTCTCATTGTCNTGGGCGTGGGACTGCTCCTCGCCTTCGTCTCGTTCCTCATGGGNGCGGGCATGAGCGACCAGAGTCAGGTCGCCAGCAAGACCNTCACCGAGATGGCGAAGAATCCCGATGCCATCGACAACTCGGGCAAGGCGCTGGGCGCAACCGTGAGCAACTTCCTCATCAGCGAGGGCGTCGGCCTNGCAGCATTTATCATCGTGATTTGGTGCATNGTGCTGGCAATTAGGCTGTTGCGCCGTAAGCGTGCACACTTTTTCTCCTACACGCTCATCTGCTTGTTCTCGCTGTTTGCCCTCTCGATGCTCCTCGGTGCGTGCACCTACAACTTCAAGGGCACCTTCTTCCCACTGGGAGGCCAGTTTGGCTATCAAGCCAACAAGTGGCTCATGGGCCTGTCGGGCATCTACGGCATGGTGGCGACCAACGTNGTCATCGCCATCCTGTGGATTCTCTTGTGCTGGAACACGCTCAAGAAGCTGTATCAACGCATTCCGCGCCGTGGTGCTAACAACAAAAACACCACCGCCGANTCGCAACAGCACTTCGANGACGACGATTTCCCCGGCGATAACACAGGTGGTTACGANTCCTTTGTNGACCCNCGAGCACGTGACAAGGCTACCCCCGAGTCTCAACCCNTNAAGCCGCAACCTCAAGCCGCCCGNGCAGCTGCCGCAACCCCGCGCCCGCAANNNCACAAACCCGNTGCTCAGCAGCCCAATAAGGACCCTAAGGGTGCGGCCGTCATGCAAGACATCCAGACGGCCAACGTCTCCAACCCGCATGACCCCACGGGCTCTTTCCGCCACTATAAATTCCCGCCGCTNGAGCTCCTCAACGACGTGAAGATGGACAACAACCGCGTCGACATCACCGAGCAAGAGGAAAACAAGAAGCGCATCACCGAAACGCTCAAGAACTACGGCATCACCATCAAGGACATCGACGTCCACGTGGGACCCACCGTCACGCTGTTTGAAATCCGTCCCGAGGACGGCGTCCGCGTCAGCAAAATCAAGGGTCTCGAGGACGACATCGCCATGAGCCTGGCAGCNCTGGGCATCCGCATCATCGCCCCCATGCCCGGCAAGGGCACCATCGGCATCGAGGTNCCCAACCGCGACCCGCAGATTGTCCCCATGCGGCAAGTGCTNGCCTCGTCNGCCTTCCAAAACAGCAAGGCTCACCTGCCCATGTGCTTGGGNTGCACGGTGACCAACGAGGTGTTTGTCGCCGACCTCACCAAGATGCCGCACTTGCTCGTCGCGGGTGCCACCGGTAAAGGTAAATCGGTGGGACTCAACGCCATCATCACCTCGCTCCTCTATAAAAAAGGCCCNTCGGAACTCAAGTTCATGCTCGTCGACCCCAAGCGCGTCGAGTTTAGCGTCTATGCNGGTCTCGAGCAATANTTCTTTGCTACCGTGCCNGGCGAGGACCGCGCCATCATCACCGAGACCGAGAAGGTGGTCAACGCCCTCAACTGCCTCGTNCAGGAGATGGAAAACCGCTACAAGGTGCTCGAGCAAATCAAGGTNCGCAAGGTCGAGGACTACAACGCCAAGTGGCGCAGCGAACTCCGTTACCTCAACGACGAACACGGTGACCCGCAATACAAGTACATGCCCTACATCGTGGCCATCATCGACGAGTTTAGCGACATGATGATGACCGCTGGCAAGNCTGTCGAGACGCCCATCGTGCGCATNGCCCAGAAGGCNCGCGCCGTGGGCATNCACATGATTATNGCCACGCAACGTCCTTCGGCACAGGTGATTACCGGCCTCATCAAGAGTAACTTCCCTGGCCGCATCGCNTTCGCCGTTTCGCAGATGCAAGATAGCCGCATCATCATCGACCGCTCGGGTGCNCAGCACCTCATNGGCCGCGGCGATATGCTCTTCTCGGTCGACGGCGAGGTGACCCGCCTGCAGTGCCCCTTTGTCGACACGCCCGAAGTCACCAAAATCTGCGACTTCATCAAGGAACAAGAAGACAACGACCGCGACATCGACCACGAGAAGCCCTACGAGCTGCCCGAGTACATCGCGCCCACCGAGGGTGGNGCCAGCGGTGGNGNCAGCGGCGACAGTGGCAACCTCAAGGACCGCGACCCGCTCTTCGAGGACGCNGTGCGCTACATCGTCAGCGGCGACACCGCCTCCACCTCCTCGCTCCAGCGCAAGTATGAAATCGGCTACAACCGCGCTGGCCGCATCATGGACCAAATGGAAGCCGCCGGCATCGTCGGCCCCGCCCAAGGCGGCAAGCCCCGCAAAGTCCTCATGTCCCCCATGGACGTCGACCAACTCTTCTCCGCCCCCGACAATTCCTTCGGTGGTGACGGACTCGACTAAACGTAAACTAAATCCACAAGTTCAGCAATGAAAAAACTTTGTGCTCTTTTTGTTTGTTTTGTNGCGCTCGCGGCATCGGCGCAAACGCCAGCTAAGATGCTCGACATGGTTCTCGATGCGTTCAATCGCGCGGGGACGGTGACAGCCGATTACTCGCTGCAGACGCCCGATGGCACGACCTCGGGCACGGTCACCATGCAGGGCAAGCGCTTCCGCATCCTTTCGAACGACGTTAAATGTTGGTACGACGGCACTACACAGTGGGCCTATTCACCCGTCACGGGCGAGGTCAACATCACCACGCCCACCGACGAGGACCTGCAACTCTCTAACCCCTACGCTGCCGCGCAAGGCCTCAAGCGCAACTGCCGCCTCTCGCAAGTCGACACCCGCGCTCAGGGCATCTACACCCTGCGCATGCANCCCAAGGACAAGAGCCAAATCAAGGACATCTACCTCTTTATCTACAAGGCGACGCGACGCATCCACGTGGTGCGCATCGAGATGGCCGACGGNAAGGTTAACACGCTCACCATCAAGGGCTACAAGACGCACCTCACGTTCGACAAGTCGCCATTCACCTACGACGCCTCGCAAGTGCCNGCTGGCACCGAGGTCGTCGACCTGCGATAAGCATTTTTAACCCGCNCGGGATGTAACTTTTGCCTCCTGCGCGCGTTATATATACAAAGTAACATCACCACAATTATGGAAAAAACACGTTGCATCATCATCGGCTCGGGCCCCGCAGGCTACACCGCCGCAATATACCTGGCACGCGCTGGTGTGCCCGCCATCGTCTACGAGGGCCTCTTGCCCGGTGGACAACTCACGCAGACAACCACCATCGAGAATTTCCCCGGCTTCCCCGAGGGCGTCGAGGGCTTTACGCTCGTCGACAACATGCGCAAGCAGGCTGTGCGNCTCGGTGCCGACATCCGCACCGCTGTCGTGAAATCNATCNACCTGAAATCGCGCCCCTTTGTCGCCACCATCGACAATGGCGACGTCATCGAGGCCGATGCAGCCATCATTGCCACCGGCGCTTCGCCACGCTATCTGGGTCTCGACGACGAGAAACGCTATGCGGGCCGCGGCGTGTCGACCTGCGCCACCTGCGACGGCTTCTTCTACCGCAAGAAGCGCGTGGCTGTGGTGGGCGGCGGCGACACCGCCTGCGAGGAGGCATCCTATCTCTCGCGNCTGGCCACCGATGTCTACATGATTGTGCGCAAGGACTACCTGCGCGCNTCGGCTGCCATGCGCGAGCGCGTGGAGCAGATTCCCAACATCCACATCCTGTATAACACCAACGCCATCGCCCTCGACGGCGACGGCAAGGTGCAGCNCGTCACCCTCGTCCACCACAAGGGCACCCCGCAGGAGTCGCAGTCGCAACTCNACGTCGACGGCTTCTTCCTCGCCATCGGNCATAACCCCAACGTGGGCTTCCTCGATGGCCANCTCGNGCTNGANGAGACGGGTGCCATCGCCCTGCGTAACCCCGTGAGCGTCAACGACTCCACGACCGCAACCAGCGTCGANGGCGTGTTTGCTGCCGGTGACGTTGCCGACCCGCGTTACCGCCAGGCCATCGCTGCAGCCGCCTCGGGTTGNCGCGCNGCCCTCGATGTCGACCGCTANCTCGCAACATTGTAACCCATTATAAATCAAGAAAATCTAACATTTCCACGATTATGAAACTTCATCGCATCATCCTCACCGTCGCCGCCGTGGCCCTCGCACTGGGCGCCACCGCTGCCGACAAGAAAACCAANAAGAANGCCGAGGACCCCGCTCGTCAGGAGGTCATCCTCGAAAACATCATGACACGCACCTCGGTGCGCAAGTTCGAGCCCAATCGCCCCGTCGAGGAAGCTAAGGTCGAGAAAATGCTCCGCGCTGCCATGGCAGCTCCCACCGCTGCCAACCAGCAGCCCTGGGTGTTTATCGTTGTGACCGACCCCAACCTGCGTAAAGGCCTCGCCGAGGTGTCGTCACGCATCGTCGACAAGGCACCGCTCGTCATCGTCGTTTGCGGTAACATGGACCGCACCCTCGAGGGCGTCGCTGCTGAGGTCTGGGTACAAGATTGCTCGGCTGCCAGCGAAAACATCCTCCTCGCTGCCCACGCTCTGGGCCTCGGCGCCGTTTGGATTGGTGCCTATCCCGATGAGCAACGCAGCCACGACATCGCTAAAGTGCTCAAACTCCCCGACAGCATCGTGCCCCTCAACGCCATCGTCATCGGCTACCCCGCCGGCGAAAATAAACCCAAGGACAAGTGGGAACCCAAGAAAGTGGGCTACAACGACACCTTCGACCCCAGCGTCCTCGACGCTAACCCCCGCGAAAAATCCTTCCAAATCCCCCTCGAGTAACCCTCGCACCCCATCACCCCTCAGGCCTCCCCGCCCGAGGGGTTTTTTGTTACCTATCCCTTACTCTAAATCGCAGACGAGCAGCGGCTCGAAGAGCCGACAGGATAGCAACCCCAGGGCGAGCGCAGCGAGTCCTGGGGCAACAGCCATCATCCCTGCAGGTCCTCGACGAGGGCCCACATTGAGCACCAGCGTCCCTCGCCCCTCTAACCCCATAGTTCTCAAAGAAAAATACGTTTTTTAACGCTCGACTTGCCCATTTTCCCAGCGAAATGAAATAACTTTGTGGCACTCAACTAAACAACCACACTAGAACAAATTTCATTTCATAAATAANATANTNAACCAATAGGCCTATGAAATTCTCTAAACTTTTCATGTCGCTTGCTATGGTGCTCACTATGTCTACAACGGCACTGGCAGGCATTATCACCACACAACCCGAAGGCGAACTCAAAACCTACGACCGCTCGGGNTATGCATGGTACACTGTTAATGGCTCGGTTCGCAAGGGCGCACAGACGGGCACAATCGACATCGTCTTTGGACGCGACAACCAAGTCTACCTCAAGGACCCCGTCTCGAAGTATGCCGTTGGCACTTGGGTCGANGGAACGCTCAGCGAGGATGGCAAAACCATCACCTTGCCGCTCGGACAAGCCCTCTACTACGACACCGAGGCCAGCGATTCGGTCTTGCTCAAGGTCATTGAGTACGACGACGANTACGAGGAATTCTCCATCAACACGCGCGTTAAACAGGTGACCTACACCGTCAACGGCGAGAAGATTTCGCTCAACGCTACCTCGCAGTATCAATCGCTGGGCGTGGCTTACAAGACGTCGGGCAGCTGGGCAGGCTTCGGCGACTACTCCTCGGCCTACACTCCCGCCGAGGAGAACGTGCTCGTTACACCGCCCACCGGCCTCGAAACGCAGGCCTACACTTTCAAGGGCGACGAGTATGGCGCAAGCAACGTTAGCTACACCGTCCAAGTGGGACGCTCGGGCAACGACCTCTACATCCAGGGCCTCTTTGGCGACATGCCCGAGGCTTGGGTAAAGGGCGCCATCGCCGGCGATAGCGTCGTGTTTGAATCGGGACAATACCTGGGCAAGGTCAACACCACCGAGCACTACATGGTGGCTACCAAACTCACCGACACCCACACCATCAAGCCCTTCGTACTCCACTTCGATGCCACCACCGGTGACCTCGCNGACGAGTACACCAACAGCGACCTCTACCTCATCCTCAACACCACNCGCAGCACCGTTTACCTGCTCACGGCCTACAGCAACGTCGTGATTACCANGGTNACCGGCGAGCCTGGCGTTTACGAGGTACCTTACGAGCAGCCCTTCTCAAGCAAGTCGGCGCTCAACGACTACACCATCATCGATGCTAACGAGGACGGTGTCACCTGGACCTACAACAGCATGAGCGGCTACATGGCCTACAACTTCTCGACCACCAAGGCTGGCGACGACTGGCTCATCACCCCCAAAATCCACCTCNTGGCCGATAGCAACTACACCTTCGAGATGCAGGCTCGCAGCTTCACCTCGACCATGCCCGAGCGCTTCGAGGTACGCATGGGTACCGAGCCCACCGCTGCTGCCATGACCACCAGCGTCATCGCCGCTACCGAGGTTGCCACCGGTGACTTCACCACCTTCCAGGGCGACGTGTTCATCAAGACCGAGGGCAACTATAACTTCGGCGTTCACGCCATCAGCGATGCCGACAACATGATGCTCTATCTCGACAACATCAAGATTTACATCAGCGAAAACACTGGCGTCGAGGAACTCGTCTACGACAGCGCTAAGGCTAACACTAACGTCTACACCATCGATGGCCGCATGGTTCGTGCCAACGCCACCACCCTCAACGGCCTCCCCGCAGGCATCTACATCATGGGCGGCAAGAAGTACATCGTGCGCTAATCCACCATCCCCCCATCATCACAAAACCACCCCTGCGACGGCCCCTCCGTCCCACGGGGTGGTTTTCTTCATGTCGGTGTCCCTCGTCGTCTACATGTCGTCCATCGACAGCCCGAGGGTGGTGAAGTTGAATTTGTGGAATGCAGGGTCGGGGAGGGCGAGGATTTTACGCTGAAGGGCGTTGAGGTTGATTTTGCTGCGATTGCGCTTGATTTCGGCAACCACGCCCGTGTGGTCAAACTCGTTCAGGGCAATCATGTCGATTTCGTTTTCGCCCTTGCGGTCCCACCAATTGCCCACCTGCGTGTATTTCCCCGATTCCATTGCCCCAGCGCGGAAATATTGCTCGAGCGTGTGCCCGCTGAACTGCTCATAGTGCTTGTCGATGTTACTACGCAGCAGGCCTAATTGCCTGAGCTCGATGAGCGATTGATAGGGGCAAATAAACCGGAACCAGAACCTGAGGAATGGGTCCGAAATCTCGTAAGCACTCGTCTTGCTGTTGGGCTTTGCCAGTATCGGTTTCACGCATTTCAATAGCTTGAAATTTTGTTCGAGATTCAGCAAGTAAGTCCCCGTTTCTTTCTGAATGGCACCATCGATTTCGGAGC
>Ga0065708_1006675_pt1 | contig 14674 bp, 10 predicted proteins | sample Hoacrofraction12_2_FD_59095 | JGI IMG/M metagenome (GOLD analysis project Ga0065708, IMG submission 59095) | Hoatzin crop microbial communities from Cojedes, Venezuela, sample from fiber fraction 12 v1 | ecosystem: Host-associated > Birds > Digestive system > Esophagus > Crop | place: Venezuela... | reverse complement strand
GAGCCAGTCGGGCAAGAGCGGCGGTTTCACTGCCTTGAGCCAGGACCAGGGCACCAAGCTGGAGGGTATGTTCACGAGCGACATCATGCACCTGTCGAGCATCGACGGCAAGCTGACCGACCTTAGTGAGCAGATGAACCGCTCGGAGACCCATTTGGCCCGCATAGCGTCGAACAGCGAGTACCTGCACCACTTGGAGGACATAGCGAGTGCCGTTGCCGCTATGAAGCGTGACGGCGTGAAGATGAAATAGGAGATAAGATATATGAGCGACATACTGTCAGGACAACTATTGATAAACGGCGTGGACGTGTGGGAGGAGTACGGCGTGTTCCTCACCGAGAAGCAGCGCGGCGGGTGTGATAACCTCTCTGCCCTGCTTCAGCCCTGCGCCGGCAGGAGCCACGTTGGTGTTGAGCTGAGCGACGTTACGGGCAAGAGTTACTCGTCGTCGCTGGACGTGTCGAGCCAGGAGCGCGACTTCACGCTTCACTTCGCGCAGTATGCCCCTACGCGCTCGGAGTGGCTGTCTCGCTACCGCTCGTTCATCACCTTCCTGAAGGAGGGTGCCGACGGCAGCGGCTGGCTTGAGCTTAGCCTTCCGACGCTTGGCATGACCCTGAAGGTGTTTTACGTTGAGGGCGGCACGTTTGAGCCATTGACCAGCCTCTGGTCGGAGGGCGTACAGGCGAGCCGCTACAAGATAAAGTTCAAGGAACCCCAACCCCAGATTTGAGATGGACATCAGTTTGTATGACCAGTCGGGCACGCTCCGTTTCAGCGTCCGCCCCGACGACGGCAGCAGCCAGCAGAAGGAGATACAGGGCGACAATATCCTGTCGCTCAGTTTCTCGCTGTATGAGCATGTGAGCCTTGACGTGAACGACTACGTGGACTACGAGGGCGAGCGTTACTGGCTGATGGACGCCTTCCAGCCCGTGATGAAGGGTCGGCATGAGTGGCGCTACGAGTTGAAGCTGTATGGCGTGGAGAGCCTCTTGAAGCGTTTTCTGGTGCTGAACACCACCGACGGCGACAGTGAGCCCGTGTTCACGCTTACCGCTCCCGCTTCGGAGCATCTGCGCCTGATAGTGTCCTGCATCAATGCCGGCATGGGCACGAGCGACTTCAAGGTGGGTGCCGTGTCGGGCAGCGAGAACATCGTGATGGACTATGAGGGCACCTACTGCGACGAGGCGTTGCGCGAGCTTGCCGACAAGTGCGGCGTGGAGTGGTGGATAGAGGGTCAGACGGTTAACCTCAGCCGGTGTGAGCACGGTGAGCAGATGGAGCTGGGCTACGGCAGCGGCTTGGCGAGCCTTGAGCGCGACACCGCCGACACCGACAAGTTCTACAGCCGCCTTTACCCGATAGGCAGCACCCGCAACATAGACGCGGAGAAGTACGGCTACCCCCGCCTGATGCTTCCTGGCGGCAAGAAGTATGTTGACGTGAGCGTTGACCAGTACGGCGTGATAGACCACTACGAGGCCGACGCCTTCGCCGGCATCTACCCCCGCAGGGTAGGCACGTTGAGCTCCGTGCGGTCGGAGGAGGTGAAGGATGACGACGGCAATCCCTACAAGATATACTACGTGAAGGACGGCGACCTGCCGTTCAACCCCGACGACTACATGCTGTCGGGCAAGGTGCTCCGCATCTCGTTCCAGGAGGGCAGCGAGCTTGCCGGTCTTGGCGACGAGGAGGACGGCACCTACTACTTCGAATGCAATTATAACGCCGTTACGGGCGAGTTCGAGCTGATTACGCTGTGGCCCTACGACGACGACACCCAGTTGCCGAACGACACGCTGTGCCCGAAGGTTGGCGACCAGTACATCCTTTGGAACATGGCCATGCCCGACGAGTATTACACGCTTGCGGAGGAGGAGCTTGCCGCCGCCGTTGACGAGTACAACGCCGAGCACGCCCTTGACATCAGCGTGTATAAGGGTCAGACCGACCACGTGTGGGTGGAGGACAACGGCGCGGAGCTGTATGTGGGCAGGCTTGTGCGTCTCGTCAGCGCGGAGTATTTCCCCGACGATGGATATCGCGACAGCCGCATCACTAAGCTGACGCGCAGGGTTAACCTGCCCGGTCTTGTTGACCTTGAGATCAGCGATGCCCTCTCGACGGGCAGCCTGTCGAAGCTGACGGCCAGCGTCTCGGAGGCGCGTAGCTACGCCAGGAGCCTGTTCGGCTCGGCCACACTCCCCGACATCATCCGCACTGGCGAGAAGACGAAGCCGACGGACACCAACCTCTATTCCGCCCGACGGACGCATCAGGAGTTTCTGAGCAAGAAGGATGCCGACACCGCCCAGGGCGTGATCACGTTTCTGAAGGGTCTCCGTCTTGTTGACGGCACCTGGTACATAGACGAGGAAGCCGCCGCCTACCTTCACTCGCTGAAGCTGGACGAGGGCATTGAGGCAGGCGGCTCTGTTACTGTTGGCGGCGGTCTGTCGGTATCTGGCGACACGGTAGTTAAGGCACTGACGGCTCGCAGCATCACCACCGACACGCTCAGGGTGCTGAAGGACATGCACGTGTTCCAGCTCATCGTCGATGAGATAAAGGGCGAGTCGGGGATGTCGATCAGCAGTGCCGCCCGTATGGTCGTTGACGCTGTGGAGGAGATAGACGGCGGCTGGCGCTGCTGGCAGTTGTCGGAGGGCGACCGCGGCAAGATAACGAACAAATGGATAGCCGGCGACCAAGCCATCTGCTGGGCGAGCAACCTGCAGACTGGCAGCAGCGTTGACGTAGGCACTCAATACTACTGGCGGCTGGTGTTTGCCACCGGCAGCGGCACGTTCACCGACTCTGACGGCGCGGAGCATGCCGGCATCTACATAGACCTGTCGGCCAAGGAGTATGACCGCAGTGCCTCTAACAGCGCGCCTCTGGTGGGCGACGAGATAGCCCAGTTGGGCTACCGCTGGCCTACGGACACCACCGCGAAGGCGTTGCGCACCGCCGCCCGCATCTCGTACACGAACTTCACTCTGGAGAGCAGCATGGAGGAGAAGTGTCCCTACGTGGCCTTCTACAAGGGCATCAGGGACTTCTCTCTGACGGACTGCCGCCAGTCGTGGTTCGGCTGGAACGACCTTGAGCTGAAGGGCAACGTCGCCCTCAATCCCGACAGCGGCCTTAGCGACTACATCAACAGCCTTATCGAGGAGGCGACGGAGAGCGCGGACAGCTATTCCGCCGACCTGACCACCTACGCCGACGTTGTTACCATCGACGACGACGGCAACTGCATAGAGGGCTTGTGGGCCGAGGTTGACGGATGGAAGCAATACCGGATACACTCCGCGCTGAGCGTCCGCAAGGGCGGCATCATACTGACGGAGGCACCTGACGGCTCCACCCCCGGCAAGGGCGAGTATGCCGTCGGCAGCCTTGTTAGCAGCTCGTCGGAGTGGGTGTATAGCAACGGCGCCGTGTCGCTGAAGGGCATCGACAACGTTCGCGACGGCGTTGCCTCGACGTCGGAGGACATAGACTACGGCGCTATGAGAGCGATGAACGAGTGCTCGGTTACGCTGGTAGTGAACTGCGAGAACAAGTGTTTCCTGACGAAGCGCATCCCCGTGAAGATTGTTCACAGCAGCGAGCCCTTCGTCGGCGCGGACCTTACCAACGAGCACACGGGCATCTCTTGGAACACCCGTGAGCAGAAATACATAGGCGTGCCAGCCCAGACGACGCTCAGGATGTGGAAGAACTCCACGCCGTTGGCGTTGACTGGCATCAGTTGCTCGGCAGTGGGCAGCGACGGCAGCACCGCCGTTGACGCCACCGCCGTGGGCGACGTGGATAGCGGTCTGGTGAGCCTCACCTACGTCAGTCCCGCCATCACGGGAGAGTTTTTCATCAAGATAAACGCCAGCGTGACGTATGCCGGCGTGAGCTACGAGCGGACGCAGCTGTGGAGCATCACGAAGAGCGTTGACACTGCCGTTTACGAGCTGATGCCGTCGTGCGACCAGATACTGATCAACGGCAACGGCAAGGTGGTGGTCGGCACGTCGTCGGGCGGCGGCAGCAAGGATGTGTCGTGCGGTGTGTTGCAGACCTCGTATGACGAGTCGAGCGGCGGCAGCACGACGCAGGAGATAGCCTTCGGCGATCTGTCGAAGTATGGTCTGACGATGAAGTACGGCCTTGACGACAGCGAGGAGCTGACGGTGTGGGACGGCAATCCCGTGAGCGTGTCGTCGAAGCACAGCCGCCTGACGTTCTATCTCTATGACGCCTCCGGCGTGCTGATAGACCGCGAGAGCGTTCCCGTGATATGCTACGGCGTTGACGGCAAGGACGTGGAGTTCATCTTCGTGGTGTCGTCGTCGAGCGAGCTTGTCTATGACGACACCCTCGTTGACCCCTCGACGCTGGATGCCGTGCAGGAGACGGACTATGTGCCCACGGGATGGTATGACAACGAACAGCGCGTTACGGAGGTCAAGCCGTTTGGCTTCATGTCGAAGCGGACGAGCAACGGCGGCGTGTGGGGCAAGTTCTCCGCTCCCGTCTGCGTGAGCCACTACGGCAGCGACGGCAGCAGCCCCTACCTGGTTGACCTGACTAACGAGAACACGATGGTGCTTGCCGACGCTTCTGGCAATGTTACGTCGGGCTATGAGACGACGGAGCTGATAGTATGGAAGGGCGGCACAGACATCACCGACACGTGCAGCGTGGAGATAGCGGCGACGGGCATCAGCGCGAGCTACGACGCCGACAGCCACAAGATAAGCGTCTCGGACATGTCGGCAAGTGCGGATAGCGCGTCGGTGGTTGCGACGGTGACGTATGAGGGTGCGGTGATAGGCACTACGACATATTATGTGGTGAAGTCGAGGAGCAGCGTGGCCTACAGGCTGAAGACCAGCCTCTCGGTGCTGCACGCCACTGCCGACGGCACTCTGGCCTCGAACAGCAAGACGATAGCCGTATGGGTGGAGAAGGTGGAGCGCACGGGGCACACGGAGCTGACGACCATCGGCGCCATCATCGGCGAGAAGATAGACCTGAAGATAGGCGGCAACAACGTGAAGTCGTCGGAGGACATCAGCAACATCAGCGTGGCACCCCTGCTCGACAACGGCGCGCTGATAGTGGAGATTTACGACAGCGCGGGCATACTGATAGACAAGGAGACGGTGATGGTGGCCTACGACGGCGAGGAGGGCCGCGGGGTGAAGAGCGTTGACACCTACTACATAGTGGCGCAGAGCAAGCCCGCCTGGAGCAAGGATTGCGAGAAGGACTGGAGCACCGACGCGGAATCCCTCGTGATGAAGCAGGGCTACAACGTGTGGCGTGCGGAGAAGATGACATACACCGACGGCACCGAGGACTATCCCGCGTCGAGCGTCTCGATGGTCGGCGAGTGCGACCTGCTTGCCACCATCGTGGAGAAGTACGGCTGCTCTACGTCGGAGAGTTCGGAGCCCGGCACATGGTATGATGCCGACGCATGGGCAGAGCAGAGCAAGCCTGAGGGCTACTGGCTGTGGTCGTGCGACGAAGTGACGTACCAGAAGGGCGCGACGCTGACGCTGAACAAGCACTGCATAGGCTACGTGGGCAAGGACGGCACGAGCGTGGAGATAGACAGCACGGAGGTGATGTATGCCGTCGGCACGGAGAGTGCGGCGACCGGCGAGTGGAAGAGCAGCGTTCCGGACGTGCCGCAGGGCAGCTGGCTCTGGACGCGCACCACTGTGAATTACACCGACGGGAAGAGCACCACGACATACAGCAAGACATACATAGCGAAGGACGGCGAGGGCGAGGACGGCCTGACCGTGGTGGCCACGCCGTCGGCACTGGTGTTTGAGAGCAGCTCGGACGACGGCAGCATCAGCGAGAAGAAGACCGTCACGGTGAAGCTGCTGCGCGGTTCGGAGAAGGTGAAGATAGCATCGGCTTCGGTCGTCACCTGCACCAACATCGCCGCCACGGGCGTCAGCGCGTCAGCATCGGAGACGACTGGCATAGCCACGGTTACGCTCAAGGGCGGCAGCATCAGCTACTCGAAGACGCAGATTACGAACAGCGACGGCAGCACGTCGGACATATACCTTCCGTCGCCGTCGGGCTCGGTGGTGGTGTCGGTGGCCACCGCTGACGGCATGGAGATGTCGGTTACCATCAGTTTCTCGACCTCGGTTACGGTGGTTCAGACGGCCATCCTGAAGGAGCAGAACAAGATCTCGCTGAGCGTGTGGAAGTCGAAGCGCTACACGAACCTGATACCCCGCTCGCTGATTGGCGGCTCGCCATACGAGCTGGAGCGCAAGGTGAGGGTGAGGTCGGGCGGCAGTTACCTGTTCCGCATCTGCATGGCGTCGAAGGGCAGTTCGCTGTCGGTAAGCATCGGCTCGACGACGCTCAGCCTAAGCTGGGCATCGGGCACCGACGATGACGGCAACACCGTATGGTATGGCACCGCTGAGTACTCATACGGCAGCGGCAGCACGACGGTGGAGGAGACGCAGACGCTCTCGATAGACAACGGCGCGGAATACACCATCTACTGGATGCAGCTGGAGGCTGGCGCTCTGTCGCCGTGGGGCTGGTCGTCGGAGGACTATCTGGAAAGTGGGTTCACCAACTATATCAGCGCCCCTCTTGCCAAAGACGCCACGCCATACGCGGCGTATGTGATAATGGACGTGAAGCCATCGAAATCAGTTTCATACATAGACCTATATCTCACCGCGGCCCGGAACAGCTCCGGATTGCCCGCCTACCTGTACATCGAGGGCCGCGGCGTCATCACGAGCGGCACCTATAACAGTTCGTCGAAATATTACCGTTTCAGCGTGTCGCTCTCCAGCGGCAGCAGCTACAGGCTGATATTCATGAACAATCCGCTGGACACGGTGAAGAGCGTCAAGGTGGGCAGCACGGAGTACACATCGGGCTTCACCACCCTCACGTCGTCAACTCCGACGGTCTCCGACGACACCTTCGGCACCGTGGCACTTGGCGGCTACGGGACAGAAGAGCTGTGGCCAGCCCGTTTTGCCCTTCTCTCGACTTATGGCGGGCTGGTAGGGCAGGAGGTTACGTTCTTCGTGATAGCGAAGCAGCTGACCAACGAGAGCGACGACAACTTCTCGGTGAGCGGTAGCACAAGCGAGCGCACGCTGAAAAGCGATGAGTGCCAGAGCCTGGAGCTTGACGATGAGTGGCGTCTGTATTATGTTGACCATACCGTGGGCAGCGGTGGCATCACAAGTGCCGCCGACTGGTTCGGCATTATGAGGGCCAAGGGCATGTGGATGTTTGCCATGGCCGGCATTGTGAAGGGCGGTTTGCCTTGCACTGACCTGATACTGGGTGTGCGGAAGGAGCTTGCCACGGGCATCAACATACAGCTTGGTCTGATAACGCTGACGGCAGACAACATAGTGTTCAGGACGAACACGGGCGAGCAGACCGCCTCGGTTGACGCCAAATTCTTTAGGATAAAGAACCTGCTTGTGGAGGGTTCGCTGACGATGCGGAGCACGGACAGCACGGACAGCGTGATCGTGGTGGCCCCAGCGACGAGCAGTGCCGTAACCGTCTGCACGGAGACGATAGTAAGCGGCGAGTCCTACGGCGTTCCCGCCTTGGTGGTGCTTCCGATGCTGGAAGACTGTATTATGGGCAAGCTGTCGTGCGGCACATACGCCACGAGCGGCACTAAGGTGTCTATACGTGTCAGGCCCAACTCGCTGTGCGACATGTGGCCTCTCCTGACCAATACGGGGCATTCGTCGATGACGCAGACCCTCAATGAGTGCTCGGCCCTGGTATGCGCCGATGCCCGAATGCTGATGAAGACGCCTCCCAACAGTCTGGGGCGCACAGGCATCTATCCATACGCCAGTGGGTCGCAACGCTATTTGCAGGGTCGCATCTTCTGGAGGGGATGTGCGGTGAGGTATGTGATGCTGTTGCCAGGCCAGACGCTCAACCTGATCTCCCGTGTGGAGAAATGGATTCCTCCCACCGATGTGGACAACCCCGTGGAGTTCCTCTGTTGGGACGTGGAGAACGCCGCTGAGTTTGAGAATGTGGCCAAGAGCGTGGTGTTCAACACGAGCGAGGATCCCGACGATTTCGGTACGGGCGACATTGTGGACGCTGATGACGACGACACGGTGGTTCCGTTCTCCCCAACGTCGAGTTTTACGTCGATTACCGGTTCCGACAGCTACTATGAGCCATTGCTTGCCCCGAAGCAGCTTGGAGAGAAATTTTCCGGCTACTCCAGCAGAGGTCAGACCTTCTCGCCATTGATATTATGGGACAGCAACGGCACCCCAAGAATATTCATTCACCGAGACACATAAATAACGCTATATGGAATCAATATCTGTAACAATAGGAGGCACTGAGACCACGATGGGGATTGAGAGCGGCGCGCTGCGCACCCTGCTCGTGGCACTGTTCGGCCAGTTGAACGAAGGCGGCGCGCTGGAGGACACGGACAAGATAGTGCTGAGGAGCCAGGGCGACTCTTCGGCTCTGACCATGGACTTGGCTACGCACGCCACATACATGCTGAAGAAGCTCGGCATCAGCGTTACCGACGGAGTGCTGAGCTATACCGACCTGTCAACGGGCAAGACGGTGACGGAAGACCTGAACGGCAAGACACCCGACTTCAAGTGCGACTCCACCGCGATGTATTACTCAGTGGACGGCGGCACGACGTGGAAGCAGCTGTGCCTGCTGTCGGAGATATCCGTTGACCTCTCGGACTTGGAGCAGTCGTACAAGGATATGACGGACAAGCTGCAGGCCAAGGTGGACGCTATGGAGAACTGCACCTTTGAAGACGGAGACCTTTGTTTGGACTGGTAAATAAAAAGAATATGGTAAAGGTGACTATTGCGGCCAAGCGCCGCTGGAAGAACGACATTACGCTGAACTGGCTGCTTACGAAGGCTGACGGCTCGGCATACGACCTCGACGGGCACGAACTCCGGCTCTGGATGGTCAACAGGATGAGTACGGTGGAGATAGACGACTTCAGCGTGAGCGGCAACCTGATAACGTGGGTGTTCGGTGCGACGCTCCAGAAACCCGGCGACTGGTATGCCGTGCTGGAGGACGACACCGGCGGCGAGCGTCGCACGATAGACGTGGTGAACGCCATCACCCTGGTGGAACACACCTATCAGGAGGAGGACGGCAAGGGCTCGGAAGTGGGCACCGACACGGTGAGCCTGCAGAGCGAGATTGCGGAGGCACTGCGCGGATACTCGGCATACGAGATAGCCGTGCGGCAAGGATACGAGGGTACGGAGGAGGAGTGGGTGAAGAGCCTGTCGCAGGCAAGCGAGGACGCAGCCGCCCAAGCCCTCAGCGCGGCATCGGAGGCCAACAGCGCGGCGCAGGCAGCCACGGCAGCAAGGGATCGAGCCACGAAACTGCTGGACGCCATTGAGGCCGCGGAGTTCAAGGACGGAGACTTAATAATTGAAACAGAATGAGATATGAAGAAATTTAGACTTGCGCTCGTGCCATGCGAAACGTGGTCGAGCGAGAATACCTACAACCGGCTCGACGTGGTGAGCGACGGAGCCAACAACATCTATGTGTCGCGAGTAGCCGACAACACGGCAGCCCTGACGGACACTGCCAGCTGGTGGCAGATGCTGGATGCCACGCTGCTCGCCAAGGCTTCTACTGACGCAGCCGCAGCGTGCAAGGAACAGACGACGCTCTGCGAGACAGCCACCGCCAACGCGGAGACGGCTACCGAGGCGAGCAAGACGCAGACAGAGGCCTGCAAGGAGGCTACCGAGGCGGCGGAGGCGGCGACGCAGCTCTCTTATACAGTGATTTCAACGACAGACGACATCGAAACTGATTAAAGTGATTTATTATGGCAAGTAAAGTAATTTTACAAAATGGGGGGGTACGCAGCTGCTCCCTGTAACTAAGGCGGAATATTGCGTGACAAAATCCTCTAACGACATAGACAGCATCTTGGTGCCTGCGAGATACTATCTCCAGAAGAACCTGTACGACACGCTCACTACCATTCCCGACGAGCTGAAGGACGTGGACGTGTTCGACTGGGACTTGCCTGCGGCAACGTCGCTGGAAAACGCGTTTTTGAAGAACACGAGGGTGAAGAAGGTTGTCATTACGGGCGACAGCTTGACTAATTTTGCCAGATGCTTCCAAGAGTGCACGGCTGACTATGTTGACATATCGGGCTGCCCCAATGCCACCAATCTAACCAAGGTGGCGTCGGGTGAGTACGCAGGGACTCGGAAAGGCCCGCTTGAGCTGATATTGCCAGAGGCGACGAACGCCGACACGAGGGGAATGATGTACTACAACACATGGACAAAGAGCGTCAGCATAGGCGACGGCACGGGAACGATACAGGTCTCCAACGGCCTCGGTATGTTCTCCAATGCCACGGCACTGACGGAGGTGAACGGCATTGTGGACATCTCCAGCTGGAAGTACACTACCACGACGTTCGACCACATCGCCAAGAACTGTTCCAAGTTGACGAAGCTGTACCTGAAGGGCTACGGCATCTCAGGCTGTGCGGCGTTGTCGCTTGCGCAGTCCCCATTAGACCACGACAGCCTCGTGTACCTGTTCGAGAACCTGTATGACAGGGCGGCAGCGGAACTCGACGCCCTCGCCATCACCCTCTCGGCAACGAGCTACGGCTACCTTACGGAGGACGAGATTGCGGTGGCGACGGAGAAAGGCTACACCGTCGGCAAGTAGGAGGATTTTGGTCATGCTGTTTCCGTCGGAGATAACGCATATTATTAACGACAAAAACAGCAATAAAAATGGCAAAGAAAGTGATTTTGAAAGACGGGGACGGCAATCAGTTGCATCCCGAAACAAAGACGGAGAGCGTCATCAGTCCGAGCGGATGGCTGACGGAGGATATGATAAAGACGGCGCACGGCGTGGCGCAGTCGGCGGTGTTCGACACCTGCACGTCGCTGCCTGCGTGGGCTTTGACGCTGGAGGAGTTCGACTTCGACCTGCCGGAGGCGACGTCGATGCTTGATTCCTTTAACAGCGACACCAAATTGAAGAAAGTTAGCATTACGGCTGAGAATTGCACAACGATGCAAGGTGCGTTCTATAATTGCTCCAATCTAAAGGAGTGTGTGATTGATGCACCCAACGTCACTACATTCAGAGATGCGTTCCGAGGATGCGTATCGATGCAGACCTTGGACTTGACGGCTTGCACCAGGGCTACGATGTTTAAAGATGCTTTCAGGGCAGCAGACAATGTCCGTGGCTCTGGTTGCGCCGGCACGATAAAACTTCCAAACTGCAAGGCTTCGCTTAACTGTGCGTTTTATTATAATAGTAAAGTAACAGCCGTGGAGTTCGACACGATATATGCGACGGATATAGGTTCTTTTTTCTTGTCATGCTCGTCGATAAAAAGTATTTCGGGAATCTTGGATTTGACAAGTTGCTCGAATGTGAAAAAAAAATCACTGTTTATAATTCGATTTTGACGGAGCTTAGGCTAAAGAATTACGGTGCACACACGAGTGTCGGCAATCTTGAGTTGCAATACCTTAAAGTTCTCGACTACGACTCCGCCAAGTACCTGCTCGACAACCTCTACGACCGCGCCACGGCAGGGTATTCTACTTTGACAATCACTTTCTCTGCCGCGACCTATGCCACACTCTCGGATGACGAGATAACGGCAGCCGCGGAACTGGGATATACTATTGCAAGTGCATAAACAAAAAACATTTAAAGACGATGAAAAAGGAAATGATTACTACAGCCAAAGGCAAGACCCTTTGGCGAATCACGCCCGACGACGGAATGCGTCTAACGGACAAGGACGAAAGCAACTTCTGGACGGTGCAGAACTTCACTAAAGAGGAACTTTGCGACAACTATCACGAAGTGAGCGAGGCGTACGCAGAGGAAGAACTTGGCAGGAGGGAGTTGGAGGCAGAACCTGAAGAAGCGGCTGAAGATGAAATGTATTGGAAAAGGATTATAACGGAATTTGAAGATGAATAAATATCATCAAATCTTAGACAGGGTGCTTACATCCGGAAAGACGCAGCACAACAAGAAGGGCGACATTATCTATCTGCTCAACGAACAGCTGTCGCTCACGCCAGCCGATTTGCTGGACATTTTCGAGAGCCGTGGCATCGCCAGGAAGAAATTGAAGAGCGAACTGCAATTATTCATGCAGGGCGAAAGACAAACCGAGAAGTATCGTGATGCCGGCATAAACTGGTGGGATTATTGCGGCCCTATCCTCGTTAACAGTTATCCCACATATTTTGAGAAACTGCCGAAACTCATTGACAAAATCAATAGAGAGAAGCGTAACAGCAAGAATTATGTATTGTTTCTCGGTGAGACAGGTGCGGAAAGCAATCAAGCACCGTGCCTTAGTCTTGTGCAGTTTCAGATTGACGAAGGAGAGTTGGTGCTTTCAGCATATCAGCGTAGCAGTGATGCGAATCTCGGACTCCCTGCCGACATATATCATTTGTATCTTATGTCTCGGCAGGTTGATTTGCCATTGAAGTCAATAACGCTAAATCTCGGAAACGTCCACATCTACAAGAACAACATAGAAAAGACTCGTCTGTTGCTCAGTGGTGAAGAGGACATAAAGTTCGATTTGAATGTTTGATTTCTGACATCGGTTTAAAAAAGAGGGCGTGCCTATTTTGACACACCCTCTTTTTATCAGAGACAACCATTTCGTTTTGTGAATTTGCCCGAAATTTAACCGTTTCGTTTTGTGGTGGACGAAAATTTCGTTTTGAGGATTATAACTTTAATTGCAGATTGTTCAGCAGAAGTAAGAAACTGCAAAAACGTATGGTCGTTGAGTGTGAAGAAGGGGACTAATTCTGGTTCTCATATCGTAAGAGAAAAGTTCTTGTCGCTATTTGCCAGTGAACCATTCGTTTTCACCGCAGATATGTTACACAGCAATACACATATCATTTCATATACAGTTCGTGACATCATTGCTATCCAAAATCAAGATGTGTTGCTGGAAGGCGAATGGTACGATTGGCAGGAAAAAACGACGCAGACAAAGAGAATAAAGGTTGATTGTCATACTTTTGAGGCAAAGTTTTATAGTCATTTATATCGGTCGCCCAATGTGGTGCTCAATACAGATACTAAAACAAAGGCGCAATGGTCCGCATTTGTTACTGAACTATTAAAGCTAACAAAATAGACAAATTTATTTTGTCATAACTTTTGCCAGTTCCCTGAGAGGTGCAAGTGTCTATAGGACTACCTAATGGATTCGGGGGGCTGGCATTTTTATTCGTATGAGTATTGTGATGTTAACTAGTTTCGCGAAGGTTATTTCAAGAAAGTAAAATTAGCCTCACAGACCACGTTTTACCCGAAGAAGGAGGAAAAGTGTAGCGAAAAAAGCCCTCGGATACATACTTACATCTAACTTATTTGACTGAAAATCAGACAATAATAAAATCAAGAGGTGCTCTGCTACATCGCTACAACTAGAAAAATGAGATGTCGTTATATAAGACTGTTTTTTTGAATTATAATTTGGGTGGCGGATGCAATCATCGGTAGCCGCATGAGCATCGGCTTGCCTTACATAACAGCTTCAGATGTGTTTGTCTGAAGAGTGTCAGCGAAAAGGAAGTTCCGTGAGAATGGGCGAATAAGGATGGAATGTGTCTGCAAGACTTATTTCATCCCGACCATACTCACAGAACTTCTCGATGACTTTCTTCTGACAATGTAAGCCAAGCAAAGATGCCCAGAAGCGAGTTACCGGTGGTGCATCGTTGGGGTGGGCAACGGTTATTCGGGGTCTTCCTCGTCTTTCTTACCTTTTTTATAAGTAAGTTCACCTTCAAAGCTTAGTGTACTCTGTTGTACACCATGCTTCTGAATATACTTGTTGGTGGTAGTGATGTCACGATGGCGTGCTTGGTCGCGTGCAACAACCACGCCCTGTGCATTGGCGAGGTCTCTGATGCCAGAATCCTTCAAGCTGTAGAACTGATAGCAGTCAGGCCAGCCGAGAGCTTTGCGCATCTTAGCCCATCGCTTGTTGAACTGGTCTGCACCGAGACGTTCTTGTCCAGGCAAGAAGTGTTTTCCAAAGAGGTAATAATCGGACGGTTTGGAAAGCACACCGAGGTCAATCATCAACCGAAGGATGGTTTTATTCAGGCCGACTTCGGCATCACGATGGTTCTTGCTAAACTCCTTGGAGACGAAAACCGTCTGATTCATCACGGAAATATCTTTTATCTTCAGATGACTGAGTTCGCCTGGACGGATGAGTGTGTAGTATTGCATCAAGCAGGCGAGATAGAAAGGTTTGTCAACCTCTAACAGATGTCTGGTCATCTTGGCCAGCATCTCAGGTGTCAGATCCTTTCTGTACTTCTCGTGTTCGGGCATAATCTTGATATGCTCAACCGGATTTGAGTTGATGTATTTACGGGCTACCATAAATTCAGCAAAGCCATAGAGCCAGCCACGATAGTTGTTACGTGTTCGTGGACTACTCTCGCGGTCGAGGAATATCCAGTCAAGGAAATCATTGCAGAAGGAAGAATCGAACTGATAGGCATACTCGATGGGAATTACCCGTGATACGATATACTCA
>Ga0065708_1000446_pt1 | contig 14683 bp, 13 predicted proteins | sample Hoacrofraction12_2_FD_59095 | JGI IMG/M metagenome (GOLD analysis project Ga0065708, IMG submission 59095) | Hoatzin crop microbial communities from Cojedes, Venezuela, sample from fiber fraction 12 v1 | ecosystem: Host-associated > Birds > Digestive system > Esophagus > Crop | place: Venezuela... | reverse complement strand
TCATCGTCATGGACTATGAATTTGAAGGCCGTTCCATCGCGTACGAAGACTAAGGAAAAACTTTTGCCCCTCCCGCGGGAGGGGCATTTATTTGTCTGATCCGGTCATGATCCGGACAAAAAGGAACGGGAATAAAAAATGACCGAAAAAATGGCTGAAAAGCTTGATTTATCAGGGAAAAAGGTGTAATATACCCGTGACCCGGGAAACGGGGGATTTTGAAAGGAGATTGAGTCAAATGGATAAGAAAAAGCTGATTGGCATCATCGTTGCTGTCGTGGTTGTGGTGGCTATCGTGATCGCTGTTGTGGCGAACAATGGCAAGGATGCGGCTGAAACCGCGACCGATACCGCGACCGAAGTGAGCGAGACCGTGGAAAATGCCGCGGATGAGGCTGCCGATGCTGCCGAAGATGTGGCTGAGACCGTGAAAGAAACCTCGGAAGAAGTTTCCGAGACTGTCGAGAACGCGACGGACGGCAACTGATCCGGATTTTCGCGAAAAGGGGCTTTCGAAAGAAAGCTCCTTTTTCATTTCTCCCGTGAAGGCGGGCTCCGCCATTGTAACAAAAGCCTTGCAATTTTCATCGGAATAGAGTAAAATTTAATAAGATTTGGTTACGAAAGGGTGTTGGGGTTTGGCTAAAAGGATTCTGCTGGTGGACGATGAGCCGCTGATNTTGAAGGGCTTGAAATATACGCTGGAGCAGGAAGGGTACGAAACGGACAGCGCCATGGATGGGGAGGAGGCGCTGGCGAAGTTCGACGAGAAGCATTTTGACCTCATTCTGCTGGATGTCATGCTGCCGAAGCTGGACGGGATTTCCGTGTGCCAGCGGATTCGTGAACACAGCGATGTGCCGATTATCATGCTGACTGCCAAGGGCGAGGACATGGACAAGATTTTGGGCCTGGAATACGGCGCGGACGATTACATGACCAAGCCGTTCAACATTCTGGAGGTCAAGGCGCGGATCAAGACCATTTTGCGCCGGGTGAACGCGGGCGCGCAGCAGCAGGAGCAGCGCGTGATTCATGTGCATGACATGGACGTGAATCTGATCAAGCGGAGCGTGACGCTGGGCGGCAAGGATATCAAGCTGACGGCGAAGGAATTCGATCTGCTGCAGCTGTTTGTGACCAACCGCGGCACGGTGTTCAGCCGGGAGCAGATGCTTGAGACGGTGTGGAAGTACGACTACGCCGGAGATGCCCGGACCGTGGACGTGCATATCCGGCGGCTGAGGGAGAAGATCGAGCGAGATACCACCAAGCCGGAATTCATCTTCACCAAGTGGGGAGTGGGTTACTATTTCACGGATCAGGACTGACAAAGTACCATTCTGGGCCAGCATCAGGGTGAAAATCCTGCTGGCCTTTTTTGTCGTGGTCGGGATTTCCTTCCTCGTGGCGGCGACGAATCTGAACGGACTGATCAGCAATTACCTGACCGAGCAGCGGACCAGGGAAGACATGCAGGCGACGGAAAACCTGGCGGCAACATTCGCGCCGATGTTCCAGAGCGTGGACAGCGAGGCCCTGAATGAGCGTCTGCAGGAAAGCGCGGACGGTCTGGAAGGACGGCTGTTGCTGGTGGACAATGACGCGAAGATTCAGTACGACAGTTTGAACGAAAAATGCGGACAGCAGCTGGGGCTGACGGAAGTCCTGCGGGTCATCGTGGGCGGGGAACAGTCCGCCTACGGGATGCATCACGCCGGGAAGGATGTTGTGCAGGAAATGACCGGAGCGGACGAGGAATATGTCGCCTACGGCGTATGCGAGATGAACGGGTCCCGCGGGCGGATCGGCGCGCTGGTGTATGTCAGTCGGATTCAGGGCATGATGGACTCCGTGGCGGCCGTGAGATGGCAGCTGAATACCGTGTTTATCGTGATCGCGATCTCGGCGCTGGTGCTGGCGCTGATTTTCAGCCGGGTGCTGACCAAGCCGATTACCAATCTGAGCAAGACCATGCGGAAGATGGGGAAGGGCGATTTGAGCGTCCGTGTGCCGGAAAGCGGCAGCGGCGAACTGCGCCAGCTGGCGGAGAACTATAATACCATGGCGGAACAGCTGGAACATCTGGACCAGACGAGGAACCAGTTTGTGTCCAACGCGAGTCACGAACTGAAAACCCCGCTGGCGACCATGAAGATCATGCTGGAGACGATGATGTATCAGCCGGAAATGCCGACGGAACTGCGGCAGGAATTCATGACCGACATGAATCATGAGATTGACCGGCTGACGGGGATTATCACGGATTTGCTGACGCTGACGCGGATGGATAATCACAGCGACNCGATGAAGACNGAGNNTCTGGATCTGTCCGAACTGACGGAGGAAACCGTGCGGCTTCTGCGCCCGGCGGCGGAGAAGCGGGGACAGACGCTGGAAGAGAATGTGGAGCCCGGGCTTCACATGACGGGCGACCGGACAAAACTGAATCAGGTGCTGTACAATTTGATTGACAACGCGATGAAATACACGCAGGATGGCGGATCCGTGAGGGTGAGCCTGAGCGCGGACGGGGAGAACCTGGTCTGGAAGGTTCTGGACAACGGTGTCGGTATCCCGGAGGAGGATCAGGAGCATATTTTTGACCGGTTTCTACCGGGTGGACAAGGCGCGGAGCCGTGAAACCGGCGGCACGGGTCTGGGNCTGAGCATCGTGAAACAGCTGGTGAGCATGCACGGCGGCGAGATNCGTGTGGAAAGCGCGCCGGGCGAGGGCAGCTGNTTCATTGTGACATTGCCGAAGAACGGGAAGGGNAGTGGCGCGGCATGAGCAAAAGACTGATTTGCGGGCTGACCGCGCTGATGATGCTGTTTGTGCTGAGTTCCTGCTCCCGGCAAACGGCATGGGAAAATGACGCGGGGGAATGGAAACTGCCGGAGGCGCGGGCGGAATATGACGCGCCGGACGGAGACCGGATCAGCGGAGAAGAAGGGCTGTGGACGCTGTACCTGCCCGGGAAGAACGGGCTGAACCTGGTGGCACAGCATGTTACCGCGCGGACGGACCTTTTGCTTTCGGAAAGGTTGGAAGCGGTGGTCACGGAACTGCTGAATTTTCCGAGCAACAGCTATGTGGACGCGCTGGGCGGGGACATACAGTTGAGCCTGGCCGGGGAGAACGCGATTGAATACAGCTCGGGCGTGGTGACGGTGAACCTCGCGTCGTCCGCGCTGGGGTTGTCGTACAGGGCATTTTATATTGTGAGCCTGGCGCTGGCCTCCACGCTGTGCGAGCTGGACGAGGTGCGGTGTGTGAATGTGCTGGCGGCCGGGCAGAGCGTCGGGCTGGACACGACCGGAGGACTGCCGATGGGCAGCCTTGTGGCGCATCCGGGCGAAAATTTGCCGGTGCTGTGGGAACAGATGGAAGCCAAGAAGACACCGCTGGGGAACAACGCGGAGGAGACGCCGCTGACGAGCTATCTGACACTGTACTATCCGCTGGAAGACGGGGACGGCGTGATTTGCGAGAACCGCACGCTGACCTTTGAGGGGCAGAGCGCGACCCAGCTGACATTGGAAATACTGGAAAACCTGAGCCATGGGGCGATGTACGTGACCGGCGTAGCGCAGATGCCGGACCTTGTGGATATGATGATCCACGAGCCGCTGGCCAGCGACCTGGCGGATGGCGGGAAGATGATTACGCTCAGCTTCCGTGAAGGAGCGGAGACGGAATGGATGGAGCAGGGCGTGGACCCGGCGTGCCTGATCGCGGCGATCTGCGACAGCCTGACCACNTTNATCCCGGGNTTGACCGGCGTGGCCATCCGCGTGGGGGACAAGCCGCTGACGGCGCTGAACAGTGAATATTTCGGAGAGATCGCGACGCAGGGCGGGCTGCTTCGCCGGTCACAGTTTTCCGCGTTCCTGATGGGCCGGGCNNCGGTGTATTTCCAGCGGAACGGCATGCTGGTGCCGTGCGAAAAAAATGTGGACCGTCTGCTTGCAGACAGCCCACGGGAACAATTGACGGCNCTGATTGACGGACCCGGCGCCGCGGACCTTGCGGCCGGCNTGGAGTCGACGCTTCCGGAGGCGCTGGGCGCGGATGACATTCTGGCCATCGCTTTGGAGGGGGATACTTTACTCGTCAATCTGAGTGAGAGCTTTCGCGCCGAGATTCAGAGCTGGGGACGGGAGAAGGAAACCCTGCTGTGTTACAGCATGGTGAACACCCTGTGCGAAGGATGCGGCGTAAAGAAGGTCTGCTTCTTCTTTGAGGGAGAGCAGGTGGACAGCATAGCCGGAGAGATTTGCTGGTCCGGCACGTTTGATTATAATACCGGACTTTGCGAGGACAGTTTCGGATAATANCCGCGGGCGGGAGGATTCTTTTGCAGAAGACTGCCCAGACGGATGAGCGCGCGGCGCTGTACCTTGCAGGCGCCGCTGACAGAAAGATACGCGTTGGCGGCAGCNTGCTTGAGCGGGAGATTGCGGATACAGCAGTCGTCCAGAAGAGCTTCTTCCGCGGGATTGCCGAGCAGGCGGAGNTGAGCGCGAAGCAGTTTAACCGCGTCGGTGAGATGATCCCGCGTGTGCTGAATTTCACGCTCCACAATCATGACNTGCGAGACGGCGTCCTCCCGCGCGCAGGGAGCACTGCCGAGATCGCCGTCGGAAATGACTCGGGCGGCGGTGTGAATGAGCCGGTCGCGAAAGGCGATCTGCCCCGCGAGGCGGAGGCGAAGGTCGTCCAGGATGGCGAAATCGGCCATCGCGGCGCGGATGGAGGCTTCTTCCTCCTCGGTGAGGACATCATCGCACCGGCCTCGGGCACGGGAAGAAATCACGGGCGCCGGGGAAACGGAACGAGCGGGAACCATGGAAGGCACCGGCACGGAAGATACGCCGGAAAACATCTGAATCATCGAAACACTCCTTCAGGCCGCGGAACCGCGGCACGGTTGATGCATTGATTATAGGGAGACGGCGGAATCACTGTCAACGGAAAACAGGAAAATATTCAAACCGTGGGTCAAAAAACGGACTCGCAAAGTTGAAATTTTGCAAAAGCCATGATATAATAAAAATGGAGATGTATCTGTGAAGAACGCGAAAGGAGGTAAAACGGTGATTGAGCAGACATTTGGTGAACGATTGCGTGTAATCCGCAAGCGCCGGGGGATGACCCAGGGCGATNTGGCCAAGGCGTTGGGATGCACGGTGCAGACAGTGGTCCGGTATGAGGGACTGACCCTCGAGGAAGTCAAACCCGCCCGGCTGCGGAAGATTGCGGACGCGCTGCACGTGGACGAGCGGGAGTTGACCGGTGACTACGGGGACGAGGGCGAAATCGGTGTCCTGACCCGCGGGCTGAAGAATATGGAGCCCGAGCGCCGGAGTCAGCTGATTCAGCTGATGATGCCTCTGGTGATGCATTATCAGCGCGGCGGAGCGGAACAGAATCATGAGGAATCCGATACCTGAGGTGGAACGGCGGAGCGAGGCGGTCCGGCTGGCTTGCGGAATGCTGCTGGCCAATGATGTCCGGGTGCTGCCGGCGGATCCTGCCGAAATGATCCGTCAGATGGGAATGACCCTGATGACGACGGATGAGGCGGCGGCTCTGCCGGGCGGATTGCCGGCGGGATACCGGAAGGGAATGAATGAGGCGCTGGTTTTGCGTCTGAGCGGGCGGTACGTGATTGTTTATGACAGCCACGTGCGGAATCGGGACCGGGTNCGGTTTTCCGTNATGCACGAGATCGGACATGTGCTGATGCGGCATTTTGAAAGCCGGAACGCGGATGACCCGGATGAGGATGAATGGCGCGTGATGGAGGATGAAGCCAACACATTCGCCCGGAACGCGCTTTGTCCGCCGCCGGTGCTGGATATGGTGCGCGGGTGTCCGGAGGATCCGAGATGGCCCGCGCTGTTTTGTATGAGTGAAAGCGCATGGAAGGTGCGTCTGGATACGGCGGAGAGGGACCGGGAATGTCTGGACCGGGCGATGGCGGACCGGATCCGGATCCAGTTCCGGGAATACATGTTCGGGCGGATCTGCCGGGAGTGCGGGAAAGTGTTTACGGACGAGGCGCGGAGCGGTGTTTGTCCGGAATGCGGCGGGAAACATTTGTACTGGAATCCNCAGATGAAAACGCGATCGGAGAGCCGCCTGAGGGAGTATCCGGCGATGGTTACCGCGGAGGATCTGAAGCCCCGTATCGGCGGACCGGAGCCGGATCTGGCGTGTTACTGGCGAAAAATTCTGGAGGAACATTCCGGAGGGAAGGCATGAGCAGGACATTGATTCGGAAGGCGGCAGGGATTGCGATCGGCATCTGCCTGATGTTTGCGCTGTCCGCCGGGTGCGCGGAGGCGATCACGGAGGCGCACCGGGTTGAGAATGATTTTACGACGACCAAGCAAAAGAACGGATCCGTGATCCGCCTGTGGCAGGTAAAGACCGCGCAGGACAGTGTGACGGAGGAGATTAACGGAATCGCGAACGCGTACGCCGGGGAGAAGGGACCGGATCTGCCTGATGGGGCCAATACCGGAAAGAAGAACAGCCGGCTGGATGTGGTGATCCGNTACAGCCGGACCGGGCACAGTTGGCTCAGNTTCATGGTGCAGGCGAGAACCGAGTATCATCAGAAGCTGGTGGAGGANGAGCTGACCACCCGGACGTATGANATGACGACCGGGGAGCGGATTTATCTGACGGATATTTTNGACGATGACGATGCCACATGGGATTTCCTGTCAGAGAAGGTGCGGGAAGGCCTGACCGCGTACTGGCCGGAGGAGGAGCCGGACGCGGAGAAACTGGAGGAATTCTGCTCCCGGGAGGGGCTTGAGACGGCGGACTTCACGCTGCACGGGATGTCGCTGGTGCTGCATTACCGGGCGGCGGACCTGTATCCGGAAAAGAAGTCCNTGATGGAGGTCACGATTTTTTACCCGGAGATCCGGGACAATATGACCGAAAACGCGTACGCGGAGACGGACAACCTGAGNTATTACAATACCTGCGCGCTGACGTTTGATGACGGGCCGAGTTCGTCGATTACCCCGAAGGTGCTGAATGCCCTGATTGAGACCGGCGCGCGGGCGACATTCTTCGTGATCGGCAATCGTGTGGCGGATTATACCTTCCTTGTACAGCGGGAGCACGACGAGGGGCACGCGGTGGCCTCCCACAACTGGCATCACGGAAATGTGACCAAGTCCAGCGGAGCCGCTCTGCGGGCCATGCCGGAGAAGGTGAANGCCGCGATGATCAAGGCCATCGGGATTCCGGTCCGGTACGACCGGGTGCCCGGCGGCCGGTATCCGAAGATGATTCAGGAAAAGGTCGGATGGGCGTACATTCAGTGGAGTCTGGATACCTATGACTGGCGCGGGCGGAGCACCGCGGCGGTCATGAACAAGGTGNNNANATCCATTCAGGACGGAGACATCATTCTCTGTCACGATATCAAGAAGAACACGCCGGAATCGACCCGGCAGATGGTGAAGTATCTGGAAGAGAACGGATACATGCTGCTGACGATTGACGAACTGTTTGCCAAGGACGGCGTGACATTGGAACCGAANACCGTATATTACCGGTGTCAGAACGGGGATACGAGCAAGCGGGATGACTGACCGGGATTTCAAAGCCGCCTTCGGGCGGTTTTTTAGTGCAAAAAGAAAACAAGGGAGGGGTTGAAGGAAAGACGAAACAGGAGTATGATAACCCGCAAAGGTNCTTTAGTGGTTTTACGCACTAAAGTNACGAAGGGAGCGACCGGAAAATGNCAATCAAGATTATTTTGNTGGTGGTGTTTTTTGCGGTGATGCTGGTGATCGGCTTCATTTGCCGCAAGAGCGCGACGGATGTGAACGGTTTTGTGCTGGGCGGGCGGAGCGTCGGACCGTGGGTGACGGCGTTTGCCTACGGCACCAGTTATTTTTCCGCGGTTGTGTTCGTGGGATACGCGGGGCAGTTCGGCTGGAAGTACGGTGTGGCCGCGACATGGGCCGGGATCGGCAACGCGCTGATCGGGTCGCTGTTGGCGTGGGTGGTGCTGGGCCGGCGGACCCGGATCATGACTCAGCATCTGGACTCCGCGACGATGCCGCAGTTTTTCGAGGCAAGATTCGGCAGCCGGAATCTGAAGATCGCGGCATCCGTGATCACCTTTATTTTCCTGATTCCCTACACCGCGAGCCTGTACAACGGACTGAGCCGGCTGTTTGAGATGGCGTTCAATGTGGACTATGCCATCTGCGTGATTGTGATGGCGGTGCTGACCGGGATCTATGTGATTTACGGNGGATACATGGCGACGGCGATCAACGACTTTATTCAGGGCATCATTATGCTGGTCGGCATTGTGGCGGTGGTGGCCGCGGTGCTGAAGGGNCAGGGCGGTTTCCTNGCGGCGCTGGACGGTATGGGCCGCGTGACGGACGAGACGGTCAGCACGACCCCGGGCGTCTTTGCCAGTTTCTTCGGACCGGATCCGGCGAATTTGCTGGGGGTGGTTATTCTGACCAGCCTCGGCACCTGGGGTCTGCCGCAGATGGTCCAGAAATTCTATGCCATNAAGAGTGAGAAATCCATTGCCACGGGCACGATTGTATCGACTTTCTTCGCCTTTGTGGTGGCGGGCGGGTGCTACTTCCTGGGCGGTTTCGGACGGNTGTTTTCCGATCAGATCGACATTGCGGCGAACGGGTATGACTCCGTGATTCCGACAATGCTGAGCGGGNTGCCGGATCTGCTGATTGCGGTGGTCGTGATTCTGGTGCTCAGCGCGTCCATGTCCACGCTGTCTTCCCTGGTACTGACTTCCAGNTCCACGCTGACGCTGGACCTGATCAAGGATACGATGGTGAAGAAGATGGACGAGAAGAAGCAGGTGCTGGTGATGCGCTGCCTGATCGTCGTGTTTGTNGCGATCAGCGTGATCATCGCGATTATTCAGTATCGGACGAACGTGACCTTNATNGCCCAGNTGATGGGCGTCAGNTGGGGCGCGCTGGCGGGCGCGTTCCTGGCGCCGTTCCTGTACGGCCTGTACTGGAANCGGACCACGAAGATCGCCGTGGGTGTGAACTTTGTATTCTCCACGGTGGTCATGCTGGCNAATATGTTCTGCCGGAATCTCTTNCCNGCGGTGCTGCAGAGCCCCATTAACGCGGGCGCGTTCTGCATGTTGGCCGGGCTGGTGATTGTGCCGGTGGTATCGCTGCTCACGCCGAAGCCGGATGAGCAGATTGTGAAGGNTGCCTTTGCCTGCTATGAGGAAAAGGTGTTGGTGCCGCAGCGCAGCGCNCTCGGAGAGGAACAAAAATAAGAAAATTTTGATAATACCGCAAAGAAAATGCCCTTGCTCAGCCGATGCAGGTTAAGGCTTCGCTCCGGGCATTTTTTTGCTTTCTTTGCACCCTTNGGAAGGGAATTTNACACGGCAAAGGTGCATAAAACATACAGAAAACGGATTGCATTTTGGTATCCGCTTGAATATAATGCTAATTGAGAGAAAATTTTTNAAAAGGGGAGACATCCGCGTGAAGAATACCAATCAAAATCGTCTGGTGCGGTATCTGACGGCCATCCTGGTGCCGGTCATGCTGATGACGATCGTCTTTTTCGCGCTGACGAGCAGCAATATGATTCGCCTGGCCACGGAGCAGATGCGCCGACAGTCCGTGGATAACGCGGATAAGGTGAACCTGTATCTGGAAGATGTCCGGGAGTCCGTGGATGATGCCCGGNAATTGATTGAGCTCAACTGCAAAACGAATGAAGAGGTTGTGGAATTTGTCCGGTCNACGGAGAAGTACGGGTCGTACGGCGGCGTGTATACGGGCGACAACACGGGGTTTTATGTCGGATCGACGCCGTGGGACATTCCGGCGGATTATGACCCGACNACGCGNCCGTGGTACATTGACGGGAAGGACAGCCGGGAATTTGTGTTCGGNGAGCCCTATCTGGACGCGAGNGTGNATACGATGTGTGTCAGCGTGTCCGCNCGGATGGACGCCGGGGACGACAGTATTGTCCGCGTGATCGCGGCGGANATTTATCTGAATTATATGGACGAGCTGGCGCAGTCGCTGGTGTCCGGGGATACGCTGGAAGGCGCGGTCATTGTGACGGGAGACGGCATGATCGTGGCGGACTCGACCGGGAAGGACGCCGGCGAGGCGCTGGAGAAAAGCGAGGATCTGGCGTTTCTGGCGGAAGATTTGAAGGACAGGGAATCCGGNCTGTATACCATCGGCCGGGGATGGAAAAAATATTACGCGTCCATGGAACAGATTCCTGTGACCGGGTGGTATCTGATTGTGTACGAGGCGCGNGCAGATGTGCTGCACAGCCTGTATGTGACGATGATTGTGATGGCGCTGCTGGCGATTGCGGTATCACTNTTGCTGGTGGTGGTCATGCGCCGGTACGGGCGGGAAGTGTCCCTCGTGGAGCAGCAGGCGAATCAGGCCAAGACGGAGTTTATTTCCCGGATTTCGCACGATATCCGTACGCCGATCGGTCAGGTGCTGAATTTGACGGAGTTCGCGCGGAAGGACAAGGATGATCCCGAAAAACTGGATGAGGATCTGAGCCGGATTGATACCTCCGGGAAGTTCCTGCTGTCCCTGATCAACGATGTGCTGGATGTGTCNCAGATTGAGAGCGGGCGGATGGAANTGCATCCNGAGGTCAGCACATATTCCGATTATATGAACGATATCCGGAATCTGATGGTTCCGCTGTGCGAAAACCGCGGGCTGAAATGCGAGTTCAGGGGGATGGAAAACGAGAAAGANCTNCCGGACATGTANTGCGANGTGGTCCGGCTGAAGCAGATCACGCTGAACCTGATTTCCAACGCGGTCAAGTATACCAATGAGGGCACGGTGACTTATATTTCGGAATCCCGTGCCCGGGAGGACGGCGGGCTGTCCTTCGGGTACACGCTTGAGGATACCGGCGTGGGCATGACGGAGGAATTTATGGAACACATGTTCGATAAATTTACCCGCGACACGAAGAANGAGCTTCGGGATTCGACGCAGATGGGCAGCGGGCTCGGGNTGTATCTGGTGAAAAACATGGTGACGCTGATGGGCGGAACCATTGAATATCACAGCGAAAAAGGCAAGGGAACCCGGGTCACGGTCCGCATGGAAATGGACAAGGCGCCGGAGGACGCGAAAAAGAAGACCGCGGGCAGCGAGAAAATGTCCATGCGGCAGTTCCGCGGGAAGATTCTGCTGGCGGAGGACAATGAGATCAACACCGAAATCGCTCTGCGCCTGCTGGANGAGATGGGNCTGACCGTGGCCTGTGCCNAAAATGGTGAGGAAGCGGTGGAGAAGTTCGCGGCGTCCGCGGAGGGCGAGTTTGATCTCATCTTTATGGATATTCAGATGCCGAAGGTGGACGGATACGAGGCGACAAGGCAGATTCGCACCCTGGAGCGGAGCGACGCCGAGACGGTGCCGGTGGTNGCGATGACCGCGAACGCCTTTACCGACGCCATGGAGGAAAGCAAGGCGGCCGGCATGACGGGCTTTATCACCAAGCCGCTGGTGATTACGCAGATTTACGAGGCGCTGGATCAGGCAGGGCTGGGCGTTTAAAAAAATTTCAGATTTGGGGCGGAAACCGACCAAAAGGTTAAAAATCGGATTGACATCCGGGCAAAAAAAGTTTACAATCTCTGTAAAGNAAAAACCGCGGGGCGACCCGCGGGTATAAAAAGGAAGGAGATTNCCATGAAAAAGTTTCTGTCTGCGGTACTCGCGCTCGCGATGTTGCTGACCATCGTCAGCATCGTTCCCGCCAGCGCGGAAGATTACACCATCCGGATTTATTCCAACTCCAATTCTCCGGAGCGGACGACCTGGCTGATCAACGCGGCCAAGGAAGCGGGTTTCACGATTTCCATCGATGACAACACCGTTATTTCCGGCGACACCGCGGCGGTGCAGGCGGCCAACGAGAACAAGGACGGCGACATTATCTTCGGTCTGAACGAAGTGCGCTGGTCCCAGCTCGTGAACGGCGAGTACGAGAACCTGAAGATCGCGGACTGGACCCCCAGTTGGGCGGACAAAGTCGGCGAGTACAAGTATGACGGCAAGGCTTACGGTCTGGTGATCCAGAACATCCTGATGCTGTATCGGACGGATGAGCTGGGCACGAACGGCGACGCGCTTCACTTCGCGCACTGGGCGGACATCGTGAACTGCGGCTACACCTGGTATCGTCAGGGCAAGGTCGGCGGCACCACGAACGCGAACATCAATAACGCGATGCTGTATTCCTTCACCGATCCGGAATCCCCGGCCGGCGGCATCTCCGTGGAAGGCTGGAAGACCCTGTGGGCCTACTGCGCGAACGGTAACTTCACCGGTGACAAGTACGGCCTGGATCCGCTGATCCGCGGTGATGTGCAGGTGTCCACGTTCTACTCCTCTTCCCTGTATGGNAACATTGAAGCCGCTCAGGAAGCCGGAACGAGCGAGAATCCCCTGAAGGGCACGCTGGAGCCTGAAAANTGGGCGCTGGTGGACATCGATGACGGCACCTACTACATCGCTGAGTATCTGGGCGTTCTTGAGAACGAGAACCGTACCGAAGAGCAGACCGAGACCGTGAAGGCGTTCGCGGAGTGGTTCGGCTCNGCCGAGACCCAGATTGCCTGGTCCGACGAATTCGACAGCTATCCCTGCAACACGGACGCCGTGGCGGAGCTGTATGAAGAAGTGCCGGCGATCTACGCCATCAAGAACTGCTCTCTGACCACCGTTGAGGGCACGGACATGACTTATGCCGAGTATGTGGGCGCGCACTCCTCCGAGTGGACGAACATCATGACCAACCTGGGCTTCTACTGGGCGGACAACGCGGCTGCTCCCGCGGAGCCGGATTGGGACAACCTGGATTGGGCGACCCTGACCCAGGCGGCCGAATAATCTTTTCTGACCCCCGATGGGCGGGCCCGTCACAGGGCTCGCCCTTTTTTGAGGAAGCCGTCCGCGTGAGGGCGGAAGCCTGCTATTTGAGGAGGGATTTCCATGATTGAGCTCAATGATATTGTGGTCCGGTTCGGGGATTTTGAAGCGNTGCACCATATCAACGTGGACGTGAAGGAAGGTGAGTTCTTTACCTTTCTCGGTCCGTCCGGGTGCGGCAAGACGACCACCCTGCGGACGATTACCGGGTTTATCGAGCCGGTGAGCGGGAGCGTGTATATGAACGGGGAGGATATCACCCATGTGCCGATTGAAAAGCGGAACATCGGTATCGTCTTCCAGAGCTACGCGCTGTTTCCGACGATGACTGTGAAGGACAATATCGCNTTCGGCCTCAAGATCAAGAAGCTGAAGAAGCCGGAGATCGAGGAAAAGGTGAAGACCATTGCCCGGAAAGTGGAGCTGCAGGATGATCAATTGGCGAAGGCGGTCAGCCAGCTGTCCGGCGGACAGCAGCANCGCGTNGCGATCGCGCGCGCCCTGGTGACGGAGCCGGCGATCATNTGCATGGANGAGCCGCTGTCCAATCTGGACGCGAAACTGCGCGTGCAATTGAGAAACGAGCTCAAGCGCATGCAGCGGGAATTCGGGATCACGACGATTTACGTCACGCATGACCAGGAAGAGGCGCTGACGCTGTCCGACCGGATTGCNGTGTTCAACAAGGGATATATCGAGCAGATCGGCACGCCGAANGAGGTGTACAACCATTCCGCGACCGAGTTTGTGGCGAACTTTATCGGGGATATCAACCGCCTGGAGGACGGGATTGTCCGGGAGATGGGGCTGAACGGAAATGAGCATCATTTTGTTCGNCTTGAGCGCGTGCGTGTGAACCGGGAAGCGGAAGCGAATGAGTTCCGGTGCGACGGNGNCATTGAGAGCCGCGAGTATTACGGGCTGTACATCAAGTACATGATCGACGCGGCGGGACAGAAGATCAAGGTGATTGAAAAGAANGACGGCATCAATATCTATGAGGCCGGGGACCGCGTCACGGTGGGTATTCATCCCGAAGACGTGATGTCCTACCCGGCCGAGTAAAAGAAGGAGGCGTTCGCATGCAGTCCGCGCGTACTAACAAATGGTTCGATGCCTCCCTGATTTACAAGGTATTCGGCATCGCGCTGTTTGTGTATCTGTTTCTGGGGTTCATGCTGGTGCCCTGTCTGAACACGCTGACATCGATCTTCACCGCNTCCGACGATCCGCTGGCGGTGATCAAGTTTTTCTTCGCAGGGAATATGCCGAGNTTTGTGGTGAATTCCCTGAAGCTGGCGGTGTGCCTCGTGATCACGGTGAACATTGTCGGNATCAGCATTGTGCTTCTGACCGAGTATTTCGACATCAAGGGCGCGAAGATTCTGCGCNTGGGATACATGACCACGCTGATTTATTCCGGCGTGGCGCTGGTGACGGGATATCAGTTCCTGTACGACTCCAACGGCATGCTGACGACATGGCTGACCGGCATTTTTCCGGAGATGAACAAACAGTGGTTCACCGGGTTCAATGCCGTTCTGTTTACCATGACATTCGCGTGCACGTCNAACCACGCGCTGTTTTTGCGCAACGCGATCCGGGGTATTGACTACAACACCGTGGAGGCGGCCCGGAACATGGGCGCGAAACCGTTCAAGGTGCTGCTGAAGGTCGTGTTGCCGACGCTTTTGCC
>Ga0065708_1002215_pt1 | contig 14712 bp, 7 predicted proteins | sample Hoacrofraction12_2_FD_59095 | JGI IMG/M metagenome (GOLD analysis project Ga0065708, IMG submission 59095) | Hoatzin crop microbial communities from Cojedes, Venezuela, sample from fiber fraction 12 v1 | ecosystem: Host-associated > Birds > Digestive system > Esophagus > Crop | place: Venezuela... | reverse complement strand
ACTTTCTACTTGCGTTTTTTGTTCANGGCCTTGCGGCGCTGCGAGTGCTTGCCTTGCGCGGCGCGGCGGCTACTGTTGCCACGGTGNCCGCGTTGCTGGCGNCGGCTGGCGCTGGTGCCCTCGTAGGCAGCGCGCTTGCGGTCGTCNCGCGTGGTGTGGCTGCTGATGACGTCTTGATGCGTGATGGGAGCCTTGTCGACGCGGTGCGTGCCCGCCGGACTTTGCTTGTCCACAATCACATAGTCGAGCTGCTTCTTCACCANGTCGGCGCGGGTCACTTGAATCTGCACGGGGTCGCCCAGGCGGTAAACGCGATGCGAGCGGCGGCCGCGGATGCAGTAGTTCTTCTCGTCAAACTCGTAGAAGTCGTCGTCGAGGTCGCGTATCGACACCAGACCCTCGCAGTGGGTCTCGTCGANCTCCACATAGATACCCCACTCGGTAACGCCATCGATGTGACCATCGAACACGCCACCCAGGCGGTCGCCCATGTACTCAACCTCCTTGTACTTAATCGAGGCGCGCTCGGCGTTAGCCGCGAGTTGCTCCTGGGCGCTCATGTGGGCGCACTGCTCCTCGAGCGCTTCCTGATTGACGCTGGCCTCGCCGGCTGCGTAGCGGTCGAGCAGGCGGTGTACCACCAAGTCGGGGTAACGGCGGATGGGCGAGGTGAAGTGGGTATAGTAGTCAAACGCCAAGCCATAGTGCCCNATGTTGTGGGTCGAGTAGATGGCTTTTGCCATCGAGCGGATGGCGAGAATCGANAGCATCTGNTCCTCGGGTTTCCCCTTGGCNTGCTCGAGCATGTCGTTGATTGAGCGGTTGATGTCGCGTGGGTTGCCCTTGGTTTTNACCTTGTAGCCAAAGTGCGTGGCGATGTCGGCAAAGTTGGCGAGTTTCTCCTCGTTGGGCACGTCGTGGATGCGGTAGACCATGGCCTTAGCTTCCTTGTTGCGCGGCACCTTGCCGATGTGCTCAGCCACCTTGCAGTTAGCCAGCAGCATGAATTCCTCGATGAGTTTGTTGGCATCCTGTGCCACGTGCTCGTGCACGGCGGTGGGGTGNCCNTTCTCGTCGATGTCAAACTTGATTTCGCTGCGGTCGAAGCTCACCGAGCCGCCCTCGTCGAAGCGGCGCTTGCGCAGCTTCTTGGCGAGCTCGTTCAGCGTCTTCAGTTCGCTNGCCATGTCGCCCTCGCCGGTCTCGAGGATGTGCTGTGCTTCCTCGTAGCTGAAGCGGCGGTCGCTNTTGATGACCGTGTGGCAAATCTTGTAGCGNTTCACCTTAGCGTCGTCGTCCATCTCGAGGATGACCGAGTGNGTGAGNTTGTCCTCGTTGGGNCGCANCGAGCAGATGAAGTTACACAGCCGCTCGGGCAGCATGGGCACGGTGCGGTCGACCAGATAGACCGACGTGGCGCGCTCGTAGGCTTCCTTGTCGATAATCGAGCCGGGCGTGACATAGTGCGACACATCGGCGATGTGCACGCCTATCTCCCAACGGCCGCTGGGCAGCTGGCGAATCGACAGGGCGTCGTCAAAGTCCTTGGCGTCGGCTGGGTCGATGGTAAAGGTGGTCACGTCGCGCATGTCGCGGCGGCGCTTGATTTCTTGCGGGGTGATGCGTGCGTCCAGGTCGTCGGCAGCCTTCTCTACCTCTTGCGGATAGCGGTAAGGCAGACCGAACTCCGCCAGAATGGCGTGGATTTCGGCGTTGTTCTCGCCAGCGCGGCCCAGCACGTCGATGACNTCGCCGATGGGGCTATTGGCATCCTCGGGCCACTCGGTGATGTTGACCACCACCTTGTCGCCAGTTTTTGCGCCCTTGAGTTTGTCGAGCGGGATGAATATGTCGGTGGCGAGGAACTTGCTGTCGGCATCGAGCATGGCNAAGTATTTCTTCACCAGCAGGGTGCCCACAAACGATTGCTCCTTGCGCTTGATAATCTTGATGACTTCGGCCTCGGGCTCNAGNCCCTCGCGGGCAGCGCTGATGTGGACGAGCACGCGGTCGCCATTGAGGGCGTGCATCGAGTTGCGCTCGGCAACCATGATGGGCTGGGTGCTGTCGCCATCGGTGATGACGCTGTTCTTGCCGTTGCTGCGGCGCACAAAGGTACCCTCGGCAACCGACGAGCGGCGGGCGGCCTTGAAGCTACCCGTCTTGNCCTCGGCGAGGAAGCCGTCGATGACGAGTTTCTCGAGAATCTCGACCACCATCGCNCGTTTGCGGGGCGTGGTAGCACCCACGGCGGCGCTCACTTGCTTGTAGTTGTAGCTGCCCTCGGCCGAGGTGTTGAAAAAGTTAATCACGCGGTCGTGCAACTCGCGCCGCGCTTGTGTCGATTGGTTGTTCTTTTTTGCCATATATCGTGATGATTGTGAGGATTAGTTGTGATGGGGTTTAGGCCCTGTGTAACTGTCGATTACAAATTCACTTCCCGCGCCTTGAGTGACNGCCGCGGGAAGTGATGATGATGGNGCCTTACTGGTCGCTTTGAGGGTGATATTGCGCAAACGCTTCCATGGCCTCGTAGGTGGCCAGGCCCAACTTGCGATANAGCTCGGCCAGGTCCTGGTTGCGGTCGAGNGCTTGCTGCCAACTGAGTTTGCCATCGTCGCTGTCGCGGAACGGGGCATCGTGGATTTGCGTNTGGTGCTTGAGGATGGCGTCGCGCTTGTAGCGGAACTCCTCGGGGCTCATGGGCACNGCCATTTCCACNTGGTCGACGTCCCATTGTCCCCACTGGCCGATGTAGAGCCACACGCGGCAATCGCGCATGAAATCATCGTCCTTNACCATGTCGATGGCCATGAGCACGGCTTGCGTGGCGAGGGCGCTCACGCCGTAGGGGTCGGCCTGGTCGTCGCTGATGAAAATCTGATGCGGACGGATTTGGCGTATCAGGCGNGCAATCACGGCAGCATCGGCTTCGCTCAAGCGGCCNTGNCCCAGCGGGTCGTCGACNTAGAANGGCAAGCGCAACTCGTGCACATTCTCGCGGGGCACACCCATGTAGCGGCAGCCCATCAAGCCCTCGCTGGTGAAGATGGCGCCCTTGAAGGCTCGCACATACTCNTTCTCGCCGTCGCCCAGCGCACTGTTTTTGGTGGTCTCGCGGATGACGTCGAGCACATGCTGCTTGTCGTCGCCCATCCACCCNAAGTGGCGGCACACGCGCTCAAAGGTGTTGACGCTGCGCAGCAGGTCGTCATCGTCAACGGCCTTGAAACCNTCGGTCTCAAACGCCACGTGCACGTCGTGGTGCTGCTCGACGAGGCGGCGCAGGGTGCCACCCATCGACACAACCACNTCGTCGGGGTGCGGACCGAAGGCGAGCACACGCTTGGGGTAGGGGGTAGCACGCTCGGGACGGTAGGTGTCGTCGGCGTTAGGCTTGCCACCGGGCCAACCGGTGATGGTGTGCTGCAAGTCGTTGAATATCTTGATGTTTACGTTGTAAGCCGAGGTGTAAAGTGCCACCAACTCGCCCAGTCCGTTGTCGGTGTAATCCTTGTTGGTGAGCTTGAGCACGGGTTTGCCCGTTTTGTTGCACAGCCACACGATGGCGCGGCGAATGAGCTTGTCGTTCCACTCGCACGAGGCCACCTTCCACGGGTAGCTGATGCGGGTGAGCTTGCCGGCGGCATCGAGGTCGGCCACGACGTGTGCGTTGGGGTGCATCTGCATGAACGAGGCGGGCACGTTGTCGTTCATGCGACCCTCGATGCTGTTGTAGACGGCGTCGGCGCTGTCNTCGCCCCATGCCACGGCAATCAGTTGGCGNGCCTGCAGCAGGTTGGCGATACCCAGNGTGATGGCNGTTGTGGGCGGCGTTTCCCAGTTAAACGCGTCGGCGATGCGCACGCGCGAGTCGCTGCCCAGCAGCACCAAGCGGCACGTTGAGGCAGTTCCCGAGCCCGGCTCGTTAAGCGCCAGCGACCCATTCTTGGTGAGCTCGCAAATCACGATGTCTATTCCACCGCAGTCGCTGATTTCGCGCTCGTAGGCGGTGCACAGCTGGTGGATGTTTTCCTTGCGAGCATCGGCAGGATAGGTGTGGATGTTGTGCTCGTCGATGTCGACCTTGCTGAACAGGCGGTCACGCAGGCGGCCTATCGTACTTTGATTCTCGCCCTCGACATAGCCGATGCCCAGCTCGCTTAGGTTAAAGGCAATGACGTGAGCAAAGCTCACCTTGTCGGCAAAATAGAGTTTCACCAGTTGGTCATAAACTGCCAGTGCACATTTCCCGGCACCCAATCCCAGCACGCACTGTCCCTTTTGCTCGACGATGCGGCTAATCTCGGCTGCAATAGCCTCGGCAACCTTGATGGCGCCTTGCTCGGGCGTCTCGACAATGGTCGTGTTGATTTTCTCAAACCGTGTGAGCGCAGCCAGTTCCACCTCGCTCTCGGGCTGGTAGTTACGCTGCGAAATTCTGTCCAACTTGATGCGCTTCTTATAATTCTGTGTCATACCTAATACCTTATTAAAGTACAAAGGTAACAATTTTTTCTCAATCAATCCCCCTCCATCCTCCACAATCCACAATTCTCGCCAAAAAAACCACCAACACTACCACTTCCGGTAGGATTTAAATTCGCGCAGACCTTCTATCAGAGTGGAGAGTGGAGAGTAACTTCGTTGAACCTTGGCTACGGTTCGGCAAACTCGACCAAGCTCGGTCTGCGCTCACCTTGCACAAGGTTTGAAGAGTGAGGAGAGAAAAATGTTAAGTCTGCGCTGGTCTGCGCTGGTCTGCGTGCAAAACCTACAGCGCGACACGCGCTTCCTCTTCACTCTTCACTCTTCACTCTCCACTCTGAAAAAAAGGCGCATCCCGGACGTAGTGACGTTGGGGATGCGCGATGTGTGCGTGCGTGTTTACATGGTTACTTTTTCTTTTTCTTTTTGCTTGTGCTATTCGTTGTTTTTTTTGTTGAGGTCTTGGAGGAGGATTTGCTCGATGACTTGGTAGCGCTTGACTTTTTGCTGGTCTTGCTGCTGCTCGTGGTCGAGGCTTTACTCGATTTGCTCGAGGTCGATTTGCTGGCCTTGCTCGATTTCTTGGAGGTCGATGCTTTGGCCTTGCCGGGAATCTTGATGGTTTCGCCGGTCTTAATCTTGTCGCCGCTCAGGTTGTTGGCTTTGCGGAGTTCATCGACGGTGACGCCATTTTTCTCGGCAATCTTGGTGAGCGACTCACCCTTCTGCACAGTGTGCTTCTCGGTGGGTGCTGGGGTCTCGGCTTTAGCTTTTGACTTAGATTTCTTGCTGTCGGCGGCGCGTTTGCTGCTGCGCGAGTTCTTGTAGGTGGTTTCGCGCGACGAGGTGCTACGTGACTCTTTCTTCTTGTTGGCATACTGCGCGTTGCGGTTGTGCCACTCCTTGCTGTCGCTGGCGCTCGCTGGGGTCACGGTCTTTTCGCGCTTGGCAGTTTTAGCCTTGGCTTGAGCGCGGCTGTTGTCGGTGTCGACGCGGTAAGACCCCTTGTAGGGCGAGCCTTGTGCGGCTTGACGCTCAATTTGACGCACTTCCTCGATTTGTGCTTGCTCCTCGGCATCGGGCTCGTCGTCCTCGGGCGCGTTGTTATCGGCTACGAGGGCGGTGGGCTCGGGCGCGTTGTCGGGCGAGGCGTTGCTGCCACCCTTGCGGCGCGGTGCCACTTTCAGGATTTGACCGCGCTCAACCTTGATGGTGCTCAGGTTGTTCAGCGCCACCAGGTCGGTGGTGCTCATGCCATATTGCTCGGCGATGGTGGCGGCGTTCTCGCCACGTTGCACCTTGTGATAGGTGATGGCACCCATGTCGTCGTTGTCGCGCGACGAGACGACGCGAATTTCGTCGTCGCTGGTGTGGTAGCTGCTGCCGTAGCTTTCACCCGGCTCCACCACATCGCGGTGGGCATACATCTCGCGCTGGTAGTTATAGATGCTGTCCTCGCTCATGATGAAGCTGTAGACTTGCTGCGAGGGCAGAATCAGGCGGTAGGGGTGCGTGTTGCCCGGAATCACGTCGCGGCGATACTGGGGATTGAGCACGCGGATGGCCTCGATGGGCATGTTCAGCACGTTGGCAATCTGGTTGAAGTTCACGCGACGGGTCACGGTGACGGTGTCGGTGATAAGCGGTTTGCGAGCCAGCGACGGACTGATGTTGTGCTGCTTGTAGTAGGTCATGATGTAGTTGGCAGCGATGAAGGCGGGCACATAGCCGCGGGTCTCGCGGGGCAGGTACTTGTAGATGGCCCAGAAGTCCTTGGTGCCATCGTTACCAGCGCGGTGCAGCGCCTTGTTGACGTTGCCAGGGCCGCAGTTATAGGCAGCGATGGCGAGCGACCAGTCGTTGTAGATGCTGTAGAGGTTCTTGAGGTACTTGGCAGCCATCTCCGACGAGCGGTAGGGGTCGCGGCGCTCATCGACGAGCGAATTGACCTCGAGGCCCAGTCCTTTACCCGTTCCCACCATGAATTGCCACAGTCCGGCAGCACCGGCGGGCGACACGGCGTTGGGGTTGAGNGCGCTCTCGATGACGGGGAGGTACTTCAGCTCGAGCGGCATCTGCTCTTTCTCGAGGGCTTGCTCGAAGATGGGCATGTAGTAGAGGCTCATGCCCAGCATCTCCTCGACGAGCGTGCGGTTGCGCTTAACGTAGCGGTCGATGTAGTGACGAACGACCTGATTGTAAGGCATTTCAATCTCGGTGGGTAATGCCTTGAGCCGCTTGATGTAGGTATCCTCGCTGGTGTCACCCGCCGAGCGGTTCTCCACGTCGGCATCGAGCACTGCATAGTTCTGCAGGTACCAGTTGCGCATCAACTCCTCGGTGTCGGTATCGAAGCTGGCNGGGAAGACGATGTCGTTGTCGTCGATGGTGTTCTTGAGCTCGAGAATATTCTTGCGGGGGGCTGCCACAACGTTCACACTCAGGGCGAGTGCGGCGGCAAATAGGATGATATGTCGAATTTTGTTCATAATCTGGTAGAGTGTGAGGTTAGAAGGTGATGGCACATTGCATACCCAGCGACGGTGACCGCAGGCCCTGTCCCACGCCAGGGTCGAGCACCGCGGGCGTCACGTCCATCGACAGGTCGGGCGAGATGTCGAAGTGCGCCAGCGANGCGTCGACGTAGGCATCGAGGATGTTGACCAGGTACAANGCNACCATGCCGATGATGCAGATGTCGCGGTAACGGCGGTAGTAGTCGCGCTTGTTGCGCAGGGTCTTGGTGAGCCACGTCTTGTCGAGGTCGCTCTCCTGCGTCGTGGGTGGGTAGAAGTCCATGTAGCTGCGCGTGTTGGGGTCGTCGTCCATGATGTCGCGGTAGGCCTGCGAGTAGTCGGTGAGCATGCGGTTGTTCCATGCNGTGCCGTAGCCCAGGCCTACAAACGCGCCCACCACGATGGGCAACTTCCAGTAGCGCCGGTTATAGATTTGACCCAGTCCGGGGCACAGCGCCGACAGCCACAGCGCCCGCGTCGGGTCGGGATTGAACGGACGGATTTCGCCCAGCCGGGTCGTGCCACCCTTGACGGGGCTGCTGAGCACCTCGAGGTTCTCGAGACCCTCGATGGAGTCGGCGTTGGCAAACGTGAGCGTGTCACCCTCGGGTGTAACCGCCTTGATGACAGTGGGTTGCTCGCCATCGGGGTCGTCCTCGGGCACNGTGACGCGNGTGCGCTGNTGACGCAGCCGCTGCGTGCTCGTGCTATCCCCGCTACTGAGCATGCTACCCATTGCTTCGCTGCTTGGAATCAAAGCAGTCGCACTGCCCTCGGTCATAGCCACGGCAGTGCCCTCGCTGGTGACCTGAACGGCACCCTCGACCATGCCCTCGCTGGCGGTCTCGGTGGCNGTGGTGACCAGCGAACACAGCAACAGCAGGCATAGCGTAAGGGCTATTCCCAGCAGGCCGTTGTTATGTGCATTGTCGCGCTTCACGGGGACCATAAACTAAGCACGTCACCGCCTCCCCGCTCGCCTCTATGTGGGCGAGTGGGCAGGGTTACTTGCTTTTTAATTGGTCAAAGATACTAATAATTTTCTCAAGTTGAGCCTCGTTCTCGAAATTGAATGTTATTTTTCCTTTACCCGAGTTGTCGCACTGGAACTTCACGGGAACGCCAAACGAGGCGGTGAGATGATGCTGCAAGAAATCGAAATCGCTTGATACCTTGCGGGTTGACTCGCCAGCAGACTTCTCCTGATGCTCGTCGGCGCTTTGCTGCATGGCCTTGACCGCCTGCTCGACCTGGCGCACCGATAAACCTTTTTTAATAATTTCGTTGTACAACTTGAGCTGGTCAGACGGCTTTTCGAGTGCCAGCAGCGCGCGAGCGTGACCCATGTCGACGGTGTGGTCGCGCAGGCCCAGTTGCACCTCGGCGGGCAACTTGAGCAGGCGCAGGAAGTTGGCGATGGTGGCGCGCTTCTTGCCGATGCGCTCGCTCAGCCGCTCCTGGGTGAGGTGGTACTGGTCGATGAGTTTGCGGAAGGTGAGCGCAATTTCGATGGCGTTCAGGTCCTCGCGCTGGATGTTCTCGATGAGCGCCATTTCGGTGAGCTCGCTATCGTTGGCTGTGCGGATGTAAGCGGGCACGCTGGAGAGTCCCGCCTTGCGGGCAGCGCGGTAACGGCGCTCGCCCGAGATAATCTGGTAAGCGTCGGGACCGGTGCTGCGCAGCGTCAGCGGCTGGATGATGCCCAACTCGCGGATGGAGCTGGCCAGCTCGTCGAGGGCGTCCTCGTCGAACGTCGTGCGAGGCTGCTCGGGGTTGGGCGTGATTTGGTCAATAGGTATTTCGTTGATGGCCGAAGAGCCGCTCGTCTGGATGTCGTCCATCGAGATGAGCGAGTCGAGGCCGCGTCCTAATGCGTTTCGTTTCATTATCTTTATATAATGTGATGTTGTTACTGTGTTGATGTTTAAGCCGTTGCGGTGCTGCTGTTGTTGCTGCGGCGGCTGCGGGCGATGATTTCGTGAGCCAGCTGCAGGTGGCTGGTGGCACCACGGCTAGTGGGGTCATAGAGGATGGCGGGCAACCCATGACTGGGTGCCTCGCTCAGGCGGATGTTGCGCGGAATCACCGTGCTGAACACCATGTCGCCAAAGTGCCCCTTCAGTTCCTCATAAATCTGGTTGGCAAGGCGCAACCGGGCGTCATACATCGTGAGCAGGAAGCCCTCGATGCGCAGCTGCGGGTTGAGCTTCGACTTGATGATGCGTATCGTGTTGAGCAACTTGCTGATGCCCTCGAGTGCGAAATACTCGGCTTGCACGGGGATGATGACGCTGTCGGCGGCGGTGAGCGCGTTGACGGTAATCAGTCCCAGCGACGGGCTACAGTCGATGATGATGAAGTCGTANNNNTCGCTGGCTTGCTCGATGACGCGCCGCAGCACNGTNTCGCGCTGGGGCTTGTTGATGAGCTCGAGCTCGGCGCCCACTAAATCAATACGTGACCCCACCAGGTCGAGGCCCTCGACGCAGGTTTTCACTGCGGCACTGCGCAGGGGGTATTCATCGACCAGACATTCATAGATGGTCGACGACATCTGTTTCGGCTCGATGCCCAGACCGCTCGTGGCGTTAGCCTGCGGGTCGGCATCGATNAGTAGCACTTTTTTGTGGCAGGTCGCCAGTGAGGCGGCAAGATTAATCGCTGTTGTGGTTTTTCCCACACCGCCTTTTTGGTTAGCAATAGCTAATGTTTTTCCCATTATCTTTTTTCTAATTCGTTTCGTTGAAAGTGGTGCAAAGTAACACTTTTTTAGACAAACATCAGCAAAAGAATACGTTAAAACGTTTGAATTGTTGATAACTCGCCCAGCTTGTTAATAACTTCACAACCTCGCGGGCCTCACGCCGACTGCGCTGACCATGCCGCTGGGGAATTTTTATGCTGTAAAATGGGGGGGGAAAGAAAAAAATTACTACTTTTGTGGCCTGTAACTATCGCATGCAGGTTCATAAACATCTCACTTGTCTGTCAAAAGGGAAGACTGAATGTGATGCAGAACAGATATTAAAGATAACTTTTTGACTATTAGAAAGATAAAAACTAGTTTTTAATGAAAAAGATACTGACTTTCCTGTTGAGTGCCACTCTATCTGTCGGGATAGGATGGGCCGAAACCACCACCCTTGCCGCCCCAGTTATTTATCCAGAGAGTGATGTGTATGAGGTAGGTGAGATTGTGCAAGGAGCATACATAGAAACCAACGAAGGGTGCCCCATTGGCACTTACACCGTCTTCACCATCGATGGCTCCACGCCCATGGTTACTGTGAATGAAAAGGATGGAACGTTCGAGGTAGGGGAGGGCACCATCTCGATTGGTCCCAAGGACGAAGAAGAGGTACACAACCTGGACGACATCTCCGTGACCACAGCGATAACGGCGTTTTCGTTCTACTTTGGGAGCGACACTGTAATCTACAGCGATACAGTATCCACACTTTACACGTTTATTTCGAGCAATGGCTTGAAGTATGAACTGCTGACGGGTGCCCCCAACGAGGATGCCTTCTATGTGATCGTTAACAAGGAGCACGACCGAGCCATGAGCACGGAACAGGGCGATACCCATCGTAGTGCCACGGGCGTGAACTTTGTCGAGGGCACCAGCAAGCACTGGGTGCAGGGCAACACCAGTTTGGCACAGTTCCGCATCAAGAAAGATGGCGACTACTACACCCTGTACAACGCCAATGGCGAGAACGTGGGCTACTTGAGCGTGAACACCAACGACCAGGATAACCTGCTCACCAACGAGACCACCCAGCAGGCTACCATCACCATTGGCGACACCGTGACTACGGGCGATGACGACTACAACATCAACCACAGCTATGCTGCCAGCATCGTGTTTAACCACGAGGGCACGGCGCGCACGATGCGCTTATGCAATCCGTTCTATTTCTCGACCTATGACGACGCTACGCTCAACGAGGAGGTATTCCTCTATGGCACCACCGCTACCCCGCTGACGACCATCGAGCAAATTTTCGACCAAAATGACGAGGTGANCATATCGGACCAGCTAATTGGCGTTTGGGCGATTGACAATCTGCATCTGCTGTGGGCTAAGGATAAGAGCCCCTACCCGAGCATCGACCCTACTGACATAGCTCCTGGTCAAACAGACTACATGCGCGATGTGACGGGGTTGCAGACCACCGACTGGGATCAGCAGAACTGGGTTCTCCTGGACCTGTCTTCACTCAGTGATGTCCAGGCTTCAAGTTATGTCAACAAGTACATCCCAGCTGGCTCGATAACGGGCATTTACACCGGTAGCGAGAACTACACAATCAAGGTGACAGCAATTGGTGACCCCGAGGAGCCCAGCACCGACTTGCACTATCCTGGCAACATCAACGACCCCAAAGAGGAGGAAGAGGTGAATCAGGCCTACAACAACTANNTGGCTGCCAACTTCTTGCGCGAGAACACCAACTGGGGCGAGTACGTTGGCACTTTGCCAGGCGNTAATATGGACGAAGATCTGGATTACATGCCGATGTTCTTCATGAATCCCAAGGTGATGGAGGTGGTCCAAATACACTCGGCTGTGTGGAATGAAGAAGGTTCCTTTTTCACCATGCCCGAGGTTGAGCTGCCCAGCATCAACCCCTACGACCTCAAGGGCGCGTTCCAGGTTGACTGGTCTTACAACATCGACCCNGACNATAATGAAGCGAATTATATTCCCGAATTGGTGTCGAACCATGCTTACACCTTCCACGCTGTCGTAATGCGCGACCTGAGCGAGGGCGATTATGGATACAAGAAGATGAAGGCGCAGAACACCGACTGCGATAAGGTTTTCAAGATCTTCCCACTTGACTTGTACCCTGAGAAAGCCGACATATCAATTACTACGCTCGACAAGCTGGTCGCAAGCGGTATCGAGGGCCAGTTCTACAACATCAGCAATAAGCTCTATGCCGTTAAAGTGGCGTGGGACGAGAACCAGCAGCAGTTTGCCATCTTTGCAAAGGACGATAATGAGTATGCCGACAAGAGCGCCCCGATTGATGGCCAAAGTAGCTACCTGATTACCTACGATGATAACAAGGTGGAACAGAAAGATTACGACCAAAGCAACTGGTTGGAGATCTTGCTGCCCAGCGACTTGACCAACGTGCAAAGTAAGACCGCCGATGACACGCAATATGCAACGGGCTATGAAGAAAAGTTGAAATCGCTGTGTGATACCTACGAGGGTAAGATACTGACAGCAATGACCGTGGGAGGTACCTATGTTGATGCGCTGAATCCAACGCTGCAGGCCAATGTACTGCCCGAGGCGGGCGATGCAGCGAGCTACACCGAGAACATCTATTGCACTGCCAACTTCTTGGTAAGTCAGCTGAATGTAATCGATAACCCCGTTGGTGCCAAGACTGGTGAACTCTATAACGAGGCATTTAACAATTCGATGACCTTCTTCATGATGGATGCCAAGCCGCAAGAGGTCTGCAAGGTGGTTTGGGCCTACTATGAGGGCGCCGACAACTACTTTGTAATGCCTGCTCGCGAGGAAACCGAGAATGGCGTCATTAACTTCTACGACCTCGATGGCAGCCTCTATGTGGATATGAGTATGTGCTCAAGCAGTAAGCAGACCGATGGCGAATCCATCATCACCAAGAACTCCTCGGCCGCAAGCTGCTACAGCCCCAGTGGAAATTCCGACCCTGCTAAGCTCTACGGCTTCAACGTCATCGTTCGCAAGAATCCCGAGTCCTCGCTGTGGAATCCGAGCTCGGACAATGCACCTCGTCGCGTGTCAGCAAGTGGAAGCGCCTCCCGCGAGTCGGTTCCCGCTTACATCGTCTATCCTCTCGAGGGCGAAGGCGACTCTAAAGACACCGTCACAGGCCTCCAGACGCTGCTGAACAGCAACAAGCAAGCCGTAAGCGTTCGCTACTACAACCTCACTGGCACCGAGAGCGCCACCCCATTTGACGGCCTGAATATCGTCGTAACCCGCTACAACGACGGCTCCACCCGCGCCACCAAACTCCTGCATTAACCCACCCACAACAATAATTGCACAAGGGGGCTGCCCACCAGGCAGCCCCCTTGTGCTTAATACCCATGGGGTTGACCGCCTCGCTCGATGCTTATCTTTTAGAGGCTTGGCACCCAAAAAAAGTGCTACGACGCAGTCGTTTTGGGTGCCAAGTCCCTAAAGCCTAAAGCCTAAAACCTAAAACCTAATTTTGGGTGCCAAGCCCTTAAAGCCTAAAGCCTAAAACCTAAAACCTAATTTTGGGTGCCAAGCCTCAGCTTCTTTTTCCTGGCGGGAGAGGGATGCCGCAGTGGCGCGGGGATAAAAAAAGAAAGTGACCGCGTCTCACGACGAGGTCACCCGTTGTAAACCTTAAAACATCTTCTTAGAGGCCGCACCTATTAAACGGCCTTTTGAGCTTGCAGGGCCGCGCCGCACGGCGTGACGATGCAATTATTGTTGGTGTGCATTGCAACAGCCGCTGGAGAGTGTGGCTGTTGGTGCGGTGTCGAAAAACGTCAGTTTTTGAGTTTTTGTGGAGAGGGACTATGGCAGGTTACATGGGTGGTTAATCAGGACTCCATGCTCCCGAGCGCCATAGCAGGGGATCGTGGCATTGATGCAAGTGTGAATGCGGGGTGTCACAACTCCTTGAAGTAGTAATGCGAGCCATGTCTTTCCGTTTCACGCTACAAATATAGTGAAAATATCTATAAAAACAACGGTTTCGGGTAAAAAATAGTCTTAAAAATAGTTAAATCATCGTTTTCACCCCTCAAATTCACCTCCTCTCACCCCTACCAAATCCCACTGTTGATGCGCCCTCCCGCCGTTTTTTCACAACTTTTATAGCTACCTATATGAAAAACAGCTATTTACCTAGTTAAAAAAATCTCGTGTGATGACCTCACGCAGACTACGCAGACACCGCAGACCTCACCGCAGAAAAATTTTTTTTCACGCGGACCTCTATCAAAAAAATAAAAAGTCTGCGTAGTCAGCGTAGTCTGCGTGAGGCCCTCCTGCAGCCCAGCCCCTAAAGCCTAAAGCCTAAAGCCTAATGCCTAACATCGTCACCATATTGGTGGATGAGGGCGAGGAGGCGGTCGATGGCTTGGTCCTCGGGGATGTTTTTTTCGATGCAGGTTTTGCCCTTGTAGAGGCTGATGCGGTTGCGAGCGGCGCCCACGTAGCCATAGTCGGCATCCGCCATTTCGCCGGGGCCGTTGACCACGCAGCCCATCACGCCGATTTTCAGGTGCGTCAGGTGCGCCGTGGCGGCCTTCACGCGCTTCACCGTCGTCTGCAGGTCAAACATCGTGCGGCCGCAGCCAGGGCACGAGATAAACTCGGTCTTGCTGATGCGCTGACGCGTGGCTTGCAGCACCGCCAGGGCAGTGTCGATGACCTGTTGCTGCTGGGCGATGTTCGGCGCCTCGAGCCACACGCCATCGGCGAGCCCGCTGAGCATCACGGCGCCCATGTCGGCTCCCGCCTTCACTTGCAGCCACTCGAGGTCATCATCGTCGACGACGTTGTGGATGATGGCGGGTCGGTCCACACCCAGCATGGCAAGGCGATGGAGCACAGCGAGTTGGCTTCCGGGCACGTTCTCGCCCACGGCTTCCACCACAATCACGGTGCGGTCGCGGCCGGTGAGCGCTTGCAGCTCGGCTGCTGGCGTGTTGT
>Ga0065708_1006664_pt1 | contig 14716 bp, 11 predicted proteins | sample Hoacrofraction12_2_FD_59095 | JGI IMG/M metagenome (GOLD analysis project Ga0065708, IMG submission 59095) | Hoatzin crop microbial communities from Cojedes, Venezuela, sample from fiber fraction 12 v1 | ecosystem: Host-associated > Birds > Digestive system > Esophagus > Crop | place: Venezuela... | reverse complement strand
GGGTGCCAGCGGCGTTTTTTATGGGGTGCAAGAAAAAATGGGGGAATGCACACGCGATATAATAAGAATAGTTGTGCGCCTCTTCGAGGAGCCCGCCTATTAACAGCCTGTACCCCAGGTCCCGCCGCTCACTGCGTTCGCTTTGGTGGCCTGGGGATAATTCCGGTTTTCGTCTTCGACGAATTTTCGGTCGTTGTGAAATGGGTTGCACATTGACGAAAATAGAAAAAAATGAAAAAAAGTGGAGGGAATGTTTGGTGGTTTCGGGGAAAATGTTTTATCTTTGCAACGCTTTTCGCAACTGGTGCGTTAGTTCAGTTGGTTAGAATGCCTGCCTGTCACGCAGGAGGTCGCGTGTTCGAGTCACGTACGCACCGCCCAGTAAGTCCCGCCACGAGCGGGATTTGCTGTTTTTAGGCAGTAGTGCGCTGACGTGCGAGGCGGCGGCGCATGATGAGCATGGTGGCCAGAGAGGTGAGTAGGGCAACGATGGCCACGAGGGCGATGACGGCGAGCAGGTCGGTGAAGATGACGCGCACGGGGTAGGCCTCGACGAGCATTTGCGCCGAGTCGCCGGGGATGGTGAGCCAGCCGAACATCTGTTGGCCGAGGCACAGGGCGAGGCCCAGCACGATGCCGATGACAGCGCCCGTGAGGGTGATGAGCCAGCCCTGGGCGATGAAGATGTGTGTGATTTGGCTGTCGGTGGCACCCAGCGCGCGCAGGGTGTCGATGCCCTGGTCTTTCTCGATGATGAGCAGCGAGAGGGTGCTGATGACGTTAAACGTTGCAATGAGCAGGATGAAGGCGAGGAGGAGGAAGGTAATCCATTTTTCGATGTTGACCATGCGGAACGACTCGGCCTGCTGCATGATTTGGTCTTTCACTTGGTAGGNGGGTCCCAGGGCGGCAGCGATGGCGCGGCGCAGGGNGGCTGTGCGTGTTCCCGNGGCGGGCTGCACCTCGAGTTGGGTGGCCTGNGTGGGGTAGTCGAGCAGCNNNCGGGCGACCTCGATGGGGACGTAGATGAGGTCCTGGTCGTAGGAGGCATGGCGCACCTCGAACACGCCCGAAACAAATAGTGAATCGTGGGTAAACGCCCCCATGGGGTTCGACAGGTTGACGCGTCCCTGGCGGCGCGGGGCGTAGAGGCCCATCATCGCGTAGCCNGGNCGTGCGTGCAGTTGCAGCGCGGTGCCCACCGAGAGCACGGCATATCGCGCCACCTCGTCGTGGAGCGTGAACGAGCCGTCGAGCATGATGCTNTCGGTGCTGTGCAGGGCGGTGTAGTCATCGGTGACGCCCTTGATGCGGACGGGCATCTGGTAGTCGGCAAACACGGCGAGCGCTTGGTCCTCGATGACGGGGATGCAGCGTTGCACGCCCTCGACGGCGGTGACGGCNNGGNCGACGCTGTCGGCATCGGCGATGGCTTTGCCCGTGGTGGCGGTGATGGCCAGTGGCGGGTCGAGCGTGGCCAGGCGGTCCATGATGACGCCGCGGAAGCCGTTGAACACACTGAGCACGCACACGATGGCNGCNGTCGCCACCACCACGCCNCAAAGCGAGATGATGGAGATGATGTTGACCGCGCTATGTGCTTTGCGCGAGAACAGGTATCGCGATGCTATGCTCAGTAGCAGACGCATGGTAGCTGCGGCGTTTTATTCCTCGGTGGGTGTTTCGTCGTCGCTGGCGTCGTCGGCGGGCTGCTGCGGCTCCTGGGTGGGGCGGCCATCGGGGTAGAGCAGGCTGTCGATGTGCTCGATGTAGTCGAGCGAGTCNTCGAGGAAGAACGTCAACTCGGGGATGCGGCGCAACTGGTAGCGCACGCGCTGTCCCAGGGCGTAGCGCACGGTGCGCTCGCTGCGGGTGATATTGTCGACGATTTCCTGGCCGCGCTCGCTGGGGAACACGCTCAGGCGNACGCGAGCAATGCTCAGGTCGCTCGAGACGCGCACCGAGCTCACGCTGACGAGCACGCCACCCATTTTGGCAGTTTCGGCGCGGAAAATCTCGCTCAATTCCTTCTGNACCAGGCGGTTAATCTTCTGTAATCGTGTCGATTCCATAATCTATTAAAATTTAGCGGCACAAAATTACCACAATTTCACGACATGACCACACCCACACCTACGAAAAAGCCTCCCGGGCCACAGGGTGGGGCAGAACTCGATGATGGATAAGAGATTGCGGTCTTGGCAACCCCAACGGGGTTGACTTAACCTACCCCCAGGCCGAATGACGAGCGCAGCGAGGAATGAGACCTGGGGCCCAGCACACCCCAATAATGGGCCCTCGAAGAGGTCCACTTTCCTGTAAATTAGGCATCTGCGGGTGAGGGTGTGCCCCTTCGGGGAACGATTTAGTTAGTAGTCCTTGCCCCAGGATTCGCCATTCGCTGGCGCTCATGGCTCAGCCTGGGGGTAGGTTAAGTCAACCCCTGCGGGGTTGTCCGCCTTGCCCGCAACTCTATTATGATTGCGACGTTCTTGCCCANNAAAAAAGCCTCCCGTGCCACTGGGTGGGCGGGAGGCTTGGTGTGGGTCTATCCCCGNGGTGGGGGTAGATGGTGTGGATTAGTTGGTGCCGGTGATGATGGCAACAACGGCTGCGATGTCACCCGAGTCGACTTTACCNTCGCCGTTGACGTCGTCGCGGGTACCATAGGTACCAGCGGCATCCTTACCGGTGATGATGTTGACGATGCAAGCGATGTCGCCCGAGTCAACCTTGCCGTCGAGGTTCACGTCGCCGATTGAGGTCGGTCGATGTGCCGTGCTCAACAACTTCGATGGGATAAACCTCAATCACGCTCTTGTAGACGGTGATGAAGCCGCGGATGTCGAACGTCTTGCCGCTGAGGTCGGTGGGCATGGTAACGGTCTTGTTGAACTTGTTGTAGACCATGATGCCTACCTCGGTCTCGTCGGTAGCGGTGTAGAAGTTGGTCGAGTCGTTGGTGAGGGTAGCGTCGGTGATTTGGATGTAGGTGTGAACCATATCCTGCGAAATCTCCTCGCAAGGAATCTCTTCGGGTTGAACAGCCGACTCGGTGCGAGCAACGGTGAAGGTGGAATCCACGGGGATGAGCTCCTTGATGCCGTTGTACTCGGTCCAGTTAGCTACAGCGTTCTCGATAACGTTGCCGTTGGTGAAGCTGTTGCTGAGCGTGCCGTAAACGAGGCCGTACTCATTGCCAACCTTCACGTAGAGGTTCTTGCCATTTTGGTAGATGGCCTTCATGTCGCTGGTGAACTTAGCGTTCACGCCCTTGCTGAGGGCATAGAGGTCGCTGATGGTAGCCACGGTGGGGAGTTCAACCTCGCCGCCGCCTTCCTCGGTAATCTCGATGGGGAGGACTTGCCAAGTGGTGTTGGTCTTGCCATACGAGCCAACGATACCGACAATGTCGTAACGCTTGGTGAGGTCGCTGGGGAGATTTGCGCCCATGTTGTTGTAGAAGGCGCACGAGTTGCTGCTGGCGTCGGTAAGGGTGCCAGACTTGCCATCGGTTGAGGTGATGAGGACGCTGCTCAGCTTAACGAGGTGGCCGTAGATCGACTCGGCAACGTCGCTGGGGCTGATGCTTTCGGGAGTAACGGTAACGCTGCTGGTCGAAGCCTGGAACTCGCTGGGGCTCGACATTTGGATTACGCCGTCGTATTGCTTAGCGGTACCAGTGATGCCACCGGGGATTACGCTACCGCGGTTGTAGGTTTGACCGGTGTTACCGTAAACGAGCATGTAACCGCTGTTGTCCTTGATGTAGAGACGCTGGCCATATTGAGCCAGAGCAACGGTGGTGCCAGTGATGGTTCCCGAGTTGCCATCGCCCAGGGCCTTGAAGGCGGCGATGTTAGTAACCTCGCTGCCCGAGCCGCCGTTGACGTCAACAATCTTGGTGGGGAGCACTTGGTAAATGGTGTTGGTCGAGCCGTAAGAACCGATGATGGCATAGACGTTGTAGGTCTTGGTGGTGTCGGTCGAGCTGCTGTAGCCGCCCATGCTGGTGTNCATGTTGGCCGAGCCGCTGTTGTCGACAATCTTCTTGTTGTTCACTTGCAGGGTAGCGCCGTTGATGAGCACGTAGTGGCCGAAGAGGTCGCTAGCAACGTCGCTGGCTTGGATAACCTCGGGGTCAACGGGGCTGTTGCTCGACGGGTCGCTGAAGTTGCTCGTGGCATCGCATTTGAGCTCGGGCTCGCCACTGTAGGTGGTCTTGGTGCCGGTGAAGCCAGCGGGGATTACGTCGCCGTTGGTGTAGGTNTTGCCGATGCTACCATAGACGAGCATGTAACCGGTGTTGTCCTTCACATAGAGGTACTTGCCGTTTTGAGCCAGCACGGTGACGGTGCCAGTGAACTGAACCATCGTGTTGTCGGCTTGCTTCTGATACTCAGCGATGTTAGCCACTTGGGTAGCGGTACCCATGACATACTCGGCNGTNGAGATGTTGCTGCTCACGCCATCCTTAACGGCGATAGCCTTGAGCGTGGTGTTCTTGCTGATGTTGATAACATCCTCGTAAAGGGTCGACGAGGTGGTGGGGTCGGTACCATCGCTGGTGTAGTAGATGCTAGCACCGCTGGTCGAGCTGGTGATGGCTACGTCGAAAGCGCTGTAGTAGGTACCTGCAGCGGGGCTGAAGGTGGGAGCGCTGACAACGACTTCGCCCGATTCACCGAGGGTAACGGTGAACGAGGTGATGCGCACTTGTGCGGTCGAAGCGGTGAAAGTGATGGAAGTAGCGTCGCCACTCCAGGTGCCCACTTTGCCACTGTTGGTGTAGGTGCCGGTCGATGCGGTGAAGTTGCCAGGACCATACTTTTCGGTACCCTCGGCAGTGCAGTTGAAGGTAACGCCAATGATGTTCGACGTGGCCGAAATAGCCATCGTTGAGCCCTTGTAAACGCGATAGTGTTCGTCGGGTACCATACCATTGCTTACTGTAACGGTTACGCCATCCTTGGTGATGGTGTACTCTGCAGCANCGGTAGCAGAGCCATTACCCTTGTCACTTGCGGGGTTGAAAGTTACCTCGGTTGCTGCCCACATAGTGGTGGCAAACAAGGTCATCATCAAAAGAGATAAAAATTTTCTCATTAGTACTAATAAGTTAAGTTATTGATTGTTTGAATAATATACACAGTTTGTGTCAAATGGTCCTTGTTGCAGGAGAGGNTCAGTTGTGTGCCATCGTGGTTGTGCTGACACACCATCGCATAATTGGTGCAAAGTTACATATAATTTTGAGAATAGAAAGAGCCGCCCGCGCTTTTTTCAACAAAAACCTCACTCTTTCCACTGATTTTAACCATTTTGTGGAGCAATGGGGCGGGGAGAGCGCAGGTTCGCCTCTTCGAGCCTCGCTAGATGCGACGCTTCCACATGATGGTGGCTCGGAGATGGCCACTTTCCTGTAAATTAGGCGTTTAATGGTTATGGTGTGCCCCTTCGGGGAACGAGTTAGATGGTAGTCCCTGCCCCAGGACTCGCTCCTCGCTACGCTCGTCACTCGGCCTGNGGGTAGGTTAAGTTAACCCCTGCGGGGTTGTCCGGCTCGCTCGAAGTGGTTTTCCTTAACACCTCGCTTCGGTCGCTGCGAGGGCTTGCTCCTATGAGTGGGGGCGGGGTAAAGCAGGAGCGGGATGCTTGCCACACGNTGGTGTGGAGCATCCCGCTCGNTGCGGTTNATNATNGCCCGNTGAGGGGCGATGATGGTTTATTTTTTCTTTTCACCAGTGGTCTGTGCGTCCTTGCGGCCCTGGCGCTTGCTCACGAGGTAAGCCACCGGCGAGGCGACAAACAGTGAAGCGAGCGTACCGACAATGACACCCAGAATCATGGCGAAGGTGAAGCTGCGAATCGACTCACCGCCGAGGAAGAAGATAACCAACAGCACCAGCANGGTGGTGATAGAGGTCATCGTCGTACGCGACAGGGTGCTGCACAGGGCGTTGTTGAACGTNGTGTAGAGCGGCTGCTTGGGATACAAGCGCTTGTACTCACGCACGCGGTCGAACACAACCACGGTATCGTTCACCTGATAACCAATCACAGTAAGGATGGCGGCGATGAACGTTTGGTCAATNTCCATCGAGAAGGGCAGCAGGCCGTGCAAGGTGAAGAAGCCGATTACCACAAACGAGGTGAATGCTACGGCAGCGAGAGCNCCNAGCGAGAAGGCCACGTTGCGGAAGCGGAACAGGATGTAGAGTGCCATGGCGAGCAGTGAGAAGAAGACGGCCCAAATGGCTTCGCGCGTCATGTCGCTTGCGATGCTAGGACCAACGACCTCGCTCGAAACGACGCCGATTTGCTCGTTCGACACGCTGAAGTCTTCCTTCGACATCGAGCCGAGCTCTTTCTTCATGCCCGTGTAGAGCTTGTCCATGATTTCGGCATCGACGTTGTCGTCGTTGCTGTCGATCTTGTAGTTGGTCGACAGGCGCACCTTGGTGTCGTTATCGATGCTGATGACCGAAACGTTAGCACCGTCGAACAGCGGCTCGAGCTCTTGCTGGATAGCCTCGGGGCTAACCTCGTGGGCAAATTGGATGACGTAGTTGCGACCACCCGAGAAGTCGATACCACGGCTCAGGCCGCGGATAGCGAACAGGGCANCGAACAGCANGATAACGGCGGCGACAACCATCCACGTGGTGCGAGCCTTGCCCATGAAGTCGAACTTCACGTTCTCCATCAAGTGGCGGGTGAGCGGCGTGGTGAAGGTCATCTTGTCGAAGGTGCCCTTGTTGACGAAGTATTCCATGACGATGCGGGTTGCAAACACTGCCGTGAAGAACGAGCAGAGGATACCCACAACCAGCGTTACGGCGAAGCCCTTGATGGGACCCGAGCCGAGCATGATGAGGATAACGCCGGTGATGATTGACGTCAAGTTGGAGTCGAAGATGGCGCTGAAGGCGTTCTTGTAACCATCGGCAACAGCGGCCTTGAGACCCTTGCCGGCACGGAGCTCTTCCTTACAACGCTCGAAGATGAGCACGTTGGCATCGACGGCCATACCCAGCGCAAGCACGATACCGGCGATACCCGGCAGGGTGAGCACGCTCTGGAACGAGGCGAGGATACCGATGGTGAAGAACAGGTTGAGCACGAGACCCAAGTTGGCGATGTTACCAGCCTGCCAGCCGTAGGTGCAAATCATGAAGATGACGAGCAGAACCAGGGCAACGATAAACGAGATGATACCCTTGCGGATGGATTCTTGACCCAGCGACGGGCCAATCACGCTTTCGCTGGCCACGTTAACCTTGGCCACCATCTTACCCGACTCGAGCACGTTGGCAAGGTCACCAGCTTCCTCGACGGTGAAGTTACCAGTGATTTCGCTGCTACCGCCATCGATTTGAGCGTTGACGTTGGGGAACGAGTAAACTTGGTCATCGAGGACAATGGCGATAGCCTTGCCGATGTTTTGACCAGTTACGCGCGACCATTGACGGGCGCCCTCGTCGTTCATGCGCATGTTGACCGTCTGGCCACGCATGTTGTCAAACTCGCTGCTGGCCGAGGTAACGACATCGCCATTGAGGACGGGTTGTCCGTTGACGGTGCGCAGTGCCACGAGTTCAAAGGTGTTGGTACGCTCATCGCCCTTCACACTCCAGCACAGCTTGAGGTCGGCGGGGAGGTTGGNGCGGGCGAGTTGCGAGTGGATGATGGCGTTGATTGCGGCNGTATCGCCAGCGGTAGCCATACCCACGACGGGCGAGCTGGGGTTCATCTGGTCCATGTTGAGCATTTCGACCAGCGAGGCCTGGTTAGCGGCGGGCTTAGCGGCGGGNGCGGCAGCCTTAGCGGTGCTATCGGCGGCAGCAGCCGTGGTGTCGGCAGCGGCGGCCTGTGCGGGCTGAGCGCCCGTGTGNGCTTGGTTGCTCAGGTTGCGCAGTGCACCAGCGACGTCGGCNAGCGTGTAGGTCTCGTAGAACTCAAGGTTAGCGGCNCCCTGGAGGAGCTTGCGCACACGCTCGGGCTCTTTCACACCAGGCAACTCGAGCAGGATGCGNCCCGTGCTCTGCAGCTTCTGGATGTTGGGCGAAACGACGCCGAAGCGGTCGATACGGTTGCGCAGCACCTTATAAGAATTGTCGACCATACCATCGACTTCGTCCTCGAGGATGCTTTGTACCTGTGCATCGTTAGCATCGGGTTTCTCCTTGATTTTCTCCACGTTGCGGAAGATTTGAGCCAGGTTGCCCTCGGGTGCCAGCTTCTTGTATTCCTTGCAGAACGAAGCGACGAAGTTTTCCTGAGCGGCACGGTCCTTCTCAACGTTGGCGATGGCTTGGTTGAACTTGGGATCTTGATTGTTGTTGGCGAGCGCGCGTAGGATGTCGGGCACCGAGATTTGCAGTGTCACGTTCATACCACCCTTCAAGTCAAGGCCGAGGCCGAGCTCTTTTTCACGCACTTTCTGGAAGGTGTAGTATCCGAGGTACACCTTCTCTTTACCGATAGAGTCGAGATACTCATTGAGCGCTGTTTTGTATTTCTCGTTGGCCATGTCGGGGGTATTAATGCCGGCAACAGCCATGGCTTTCTGCTCTGCCTTGTTCTGGTAGTGTGTCGACACGAAAGTGAACGACAGGTAGAAAGCGCAAATCAAAATCAGTGCAATGGTAATGACTTTGATAAAACCTTTAGTTTGCATTTGTTGAAATTATTAATAATTTTGATGTTTTTTCGACTTAAATCGGCACCGCGGCCCAGATTATGACACCAATTGATGAGCCCCAGCAACCGTTGCGCGACGAGGGGTCGACAACCCGCCATCCCGCACGGCCACAAGGCTCAAGCGGCATCGCACCCAGGTGCGAAGTCATTTTCAGCCTGCAAATATACGATTAATTTTTCGCTGTGCAAAAATTCAGCCCCCTTTTTCTCTAAAACTCAACCATGGTAGCGATGGAAGGGGGCTTAATGTTGCTATTTTTTAAAAACTATTGGTGGCAAAGTGAGGGGTGGAAATCCCATGCGTGTCGACGTGCTTTGGGCAAACTCTCTAAAGTAGGGCCAAGTAATCACGTGGATGTTGCCAGCTTTAAAGATGTCGAAGAAATCTTTTGTAATTTCGAGTTCTTCCTTTAAATCGTATGTAACTAAAAAGGTTGCTGTGATGGAAAGTACGGTAGCTTGTGTGTCATAGTTAAAACCTTCGATTTTATAGGTTATAGACACATCGACTTTGCGTTTGTCTTGCTTAAACGATGAGCGTGGTTTGCCAGGTTTAAGCATAATTTGACCTGAGCCAATGTTGTCGCCATCACATTTGACGGTAGCGTCTTTTAATCGCACGTTTTTGAGCGACAAGGCAGAGATGAATTCGTTATATGCTTGAGGAGAAATTTTAGGTGTCAACATACTGTTATCTCGGCGTTATTAAATGTATATTGTTCAATTCCCAACTTGTATTCTTTGCTTTCGGTGTTGGGCATCACGTAGGCTATTTGTTTCAATGTCAAGAACATGTCACCGATACGATCGTCAATGGTTTCTAAAAGATCATTCAACTTGTTATATGCAAATTGATTTGCGCTGTCACCTCCTAAGTATGATGTCAGAGCTTGATTGATATAAGCGTTAAGGGAAACGTTGTTAGCGCGAGCAGCTTGCATCAACCGTGCGTGCACTTGTGGCGAAGTGCGCACTGTGAAGGTGCCGCTAAAGGACTCGTCAATGGTGATGGGCTCGGGGATGGTTTCGCCTCTCTCAAAGAGTTGCTCGATAAAGATGTCCTTTTCTTCTTGAAAACTTTCAAGAGCTTCTTGCGAGGTGCTTCCAATGCCGTGGCAGGCATTGAGACCGAACTCGTTGCAGTAAGCGACATACCACGACTCGCCATCGAGAGATTCTTTTTTGACGATAGTGGTGTAGTCTAATGACTTATAGTAATCTAAGTTTTTATTAGTTGACATAGCTCTATTGATTTTCTTGTTTTAAAATTCTAATAATCTCTTTAAGAGGCCTGTAGAGATACTGCTTAAAGAATACTTTGCTTATCGCTACTTGGTCGCCTCCTTTGTGAGAGCGATGAACTGAAAAATAGCCATGGGTATATTGTGGCAAGTTTTCTAATGCTGAATGTCGAAAGCGTATCTGAGAGCCTCTTCCCTCACTCGGCAGATACTCAACGTGAAGTATTGTGGTGAGCTTGAGAATATGGTTCAGAGGTATCTCGGTAGTGTTGATTTCTTTAAGTCTTTCTAATTCAGCATCTACGTCATCAATCGTAGTGCCCTTGAATTTAAATTTAGCCATATTTTAGCTATTTGGTGGCAAATGTAATACCATTTTGCGAAACTCGTGACATCAAAAGAGAAAAAACGATTATTTTTAACCCTTTTTAAGGCAAGTATCGTCAAAAAGGTTTTTACGGGTGGATGAAATAAAAGTTATTATGATGTACAAAGATAGTAATATTTCTCCACTGTGCAAAAAATAAAAATTGTGCAAAAAATGCAGGGGAGTGGGGGAGAGGGGGGGGTGAGTGAGGGGGTGGTAGTGGATAAAAATCGAAAAAATGGGAAAAATCGGTTACAAAATGCCAAAAAATGCAGTGGGGGATTTGCAATTTGCCAATTTCTGCGTAACTTTGCTGCGTTTTTTAACGATTAACACACCACACAACATGCAAAACGAAAAAGAAATCATCGCTCGCATCAAGTTCTTGATGAAAGAAATGAACATCCGCCAAACCAAAATGGCGAAGATGATTGATGTAGACACATCTAACCTATCGAAGTACATGAACAACCGCATCCCTATCAGTGAGTCGTTCCTTAACAAGATTGTTGTAAACCTCGGTGTTTCTAAGAGATGGCTTGTCACGGGGCAGGACCTGCCCTTCGGCAAGGAGTCGACTCCCTCGCAGATCGACATCAACCAGGGNAGTATCAGCACGATACGCCGCGGNGCACCCGTCTACGACGTCGACGTGACGGCTGGCGATGTAGCCCGCGACAAGATGTTTGCCGACGAGCGCATCACGGGATGGATTAACCTGCCGCAACTCAATCCGCAGTGCCGCGTCGTGNGGGTCAGTGGNGACTCGATGACGCCCATCATCCACGATGGCGACTATGTGGCCGTGCGTGAGTTGACCAACAATCGCCAAATCTTCTGGGGACAAATCTACGTTGTCCTGCTCGAGAACTTTAGGCTGATTAAGTATGTGCGCCGCCACAGCGACCCCAACATGGTGATTCTGCGCAGCGCCAATAAGGACTACGACGACATGGAGGTGCGCCGCGACGAGATTCTCGAGTTGATGCCGGTGCAGCACATCATCCATTTCTCGACGCGAATGTAAATCATTAACCCTCAAACCAGTAGCACAGCGCGCCANCATTCACTGTTATGACCATTGCTCAATCGCTTAATGCCCATCACGATGAGGCGCGCTACCACTGCGCAACGCTGTCNAACGGCTTGCGCATGGTGCACATCACCACGCAACGTCCGGTGGGGTGGTGCGGTGTGGCTGTGAACGCTGGCAGCCGCGACGACCCTGCCGACCGCNTGGGGNTGGCGCACTTTGTAGAGCACACGCTCTTCAAGGGGACCGAGCACCGGCGNGCGTGGCACATCCTTAACCGCATGGAGCGCGTGGGTGGNGAACTCAATGCCTACACCACCCGCGAGAACACGATGCTCTATTCGGTCTATCCCGCGCAATATGCCGCCCGNGCCATCGAGTTGCTCGCCGACATCGTGTGTCACTCGGTGTTCCCGCCCGACCANCTTGAGCGGGAGCGCGANGTGGTGCTCGAGGAGGCTGCGGGTTACCGTGACACGCCCAGCGATGCGGTCTACGACGACTTTGAGGACCTGCTCATGGGCGGCGGTGCGATGGGGCACAACATCCTGGGCACCGAGCACGACCTGCATCAGGTGACGCGCGACGACTGCCTGCAGTACATGCGCGACCTGTATGTGCCGCAAAACATGGTGTTCTTTACCACCGGTCCCGAGCCGTGCGAGCGCATTTTTAAGTTGGCCGAGCGCTACCTGGGCGGGATGCCCGCGCGGGAGCCGCAGTTGCACCGCAGCGAGCCCGCCATGCGCGAGCCTGTGCAGCAAACCATCGAGATGGGGCTGCATCAGGCACACCTGGTGACAGGAGCGCGCGTGCCCGGCAAAGACGATGACCGCCTGCCCGCGTTGATGCTGCTCAATAACTTGCTGGGTGGGCCGGGCATGAACTCGCTGCTCAACGTCGAACTGCGCGAGCGCCGCGGGGCGGCTTACTCGATTGAGTCGTCGCTGTCGACGTTTACCGACTGCGGCATGATTGAAATCTATGTGGGCTGCGATGCGGCACGGCTCAACGCTTGCCGCCGCGTTATCGACCGCGTGACCCAGCAGTTGGCATCATCGCCGCTCACGCCGCGCCGCCTCGACGAGGCGCGCACCCAGCTGTGCGGCCAGCTCACCGTGGCTGCCGACAACAGCGAGTGGCTGCTCACGGGCGCCAGCCGCGGCCTGCTCTACGACGGCGCCGTGACACCCCTGCGGCAAACCATCGAGCGCATCCAGAGCGTTACTGCCGAGCAACTGCGTGCCGCCGCCGAACTCATCACCGCCCAGTGCCGCAGTTCGCTCACCTATTTATAAATATGTGTAAAACAAAAAATCGAGTCACGATGAAAAAACTGCTCGCAATCGCCCTCTTGCTGGTCAGCACCCTTGCCGCCCACGCCATGCCCGACACGCTGGCGGTGCGCCAGGCCGTGCAGCGCATGATTGATGCCGATTATGATGCCAACAATCATCCCGAGAAAATCTTTACGCCCGACATGCTGGCGCTGAGCAACGACGCCATCGACCTCTATGACTTCGAGGAGGGCTACTGGGGCTTCTCGTGGGACGCTAACGTGCTCGACGCCAGCGAGGATGGCGACCCGCATGCCGTGATTGTGCGCATCGTGGTGGTCGACCCCGACGATGACGAGGATGCCGACGCGCTGATTCGTTACATCGACCCAGGCCTCTATGACGTGCCTTACACGCTGCACATGCACCTGGTAGATGGCGCTTGGCTCATCGACGACATCGAGTGGACGGGTGCCGACGAGGTCACCAACGAGCGCAACGATGCCACCGACTACATCGACCAAACCATGGAGATGCTGCTCACGACCCCCATGAACCAGTTGATGCAAAAAATCGAGGACATGATTCCCAGCGACAAGGAAATCGCCGACCCCGATAGCAACTTCCACAACAACCCGCAGGCGTTTGCCGACCTGGCCGAGCAAATCGCTGCCATTGCCGACGTCATCGTCGACAACCCCGGCTACACCGACGCCCACGGGCAGCGCATCGATGCCCTGCTCGAGCAACTCGAGCAGCACTATTAATGTGCTTTTAACGCTGCGGTGCTTGCACATTTCGCAGATTTTGTGGAATTTTGCATGATTTTTTAGTGCATCGTGCTTAACGAACTCATAAACGACAACATATATGCTTACTTTACAACTCATTAATGAAAATCCCGAGGAGGTCATCCGCCGGCTTGCCGTCAAGCAATTTGACGGCCGCGAGCCCATCATGCAAGTGGTTGCCCTCGACAAGGAACGCCGCGCCGCCCAGAAGCAACGCGACGACAACGCTGCTCAACTCAACAAAATGGCATCGCAAATCGGTGCCCTCATGAAACAAGGTGAACGCGACCAGGCCGAAGCCGTTAAGGCACAAGTGGCTGAACTCAAGGCTGCTAACAAGCAAATCGAGGAGCAAGTTGCCTCGTGCGAGAGCCGCATCACCGAAATACTGCTCAGCGTCCCCAACGTGCCTTACGCAGGCGTCCCCGAGGGCCGTACCGCCGCCGACAACGTGGTCGAGAAAACGGGTGGCAAGATGCCCGAACTCCCTGCCGACGCGCTGCCCCACTGGGACCTGGCACGCAAGTATAACCTCATCGACTTTGACCTGGGCGTGAAGATTACCGGCGCCGGCTTCCCCGTCTATGTGGGCAAGGGAGCACGCCTGCAACGCGCACTCATCCAGTTCTTCCTCGACGAGGCGGGCAAGGCTGGCTACACCGAGATTGAGCCACCGCTGGTGGTGAACGAGGCATCGGGACTGGGCACCGGTCAATTGCCCGACAAGGAGGGACAAATGTATCACTGTCAGGTCGATAACTTCTACCTGATTCCCACCGCCGAGGTGCCCGTGACCAACCTCTATCGCGACGTGATTATCCCGCTCGAGGAACTGCCCAAGAAGAATTGCGCTTACTCGGCTTGCTTCCGCCGCGAGGCTGGCAGCTATGGCAAGGACGTGCGCGGCTTGAACCGCCTGCACCAGTTCGACAAGGTGGAAATCGTGCGCATCGAGCGTCCCGAGGATTCTTACAAGGCCCTCGAGGAGATGAAAGACCACGTGCAAGGTTTGCTCGAGAAACTCGAGTTGCCGTGGCACATCCTGCGCCTGTGTGGTGGCGACATGAGCTTCACCAGCGCCATCACCTTCGACTTCGAGGTGTGGTCGGCAGCACAGCAACGTTGGCTCGAGGTTAGCTCGGTATCAAACTTCGAGACCTACCAGGCCAACCGCCTGAAATGCCGCTACCGTGGCGAGGACCGCAAGACCCACCTGTGCCACACCCTCAACGGCAGCGCCCTGGCTCTGCCCCGCATCGTGGCAGCCCTCCTCGAAAACAACCAAACGCCCGACGGCATCACCA
>Ga0065708_1000091_pt1 | contig 14768 bp, 11 predicted proteins | sample Hoacrofraction12_2_FD_59095 | JGI IMG/M metagenome (GOLD analysis project Ga0065708, IMG submission 59095) | Hoatzin crop microbial communities from Cojedes, Venezuela, sample from fiber fraction 12 v1 | ecosystem: Host-associated > Birds > Digestive system > Esophagus > Crop | place: Venezuela... | reverse complement strand
GACCGCAAGATTAGAGCTCCTTATGAGGGTCGTCCGAGACGAGGACGTTGATAGGGCGCAGGTGTAAAGACGGCGACGTCAAAGCCGAGCGCTACTAATTGCCCGAAACTTTCGCTGCCGGCGTGCAGCTGCCGCATATCTTGTGATGTGAGGCAGGTACAGGCCAGTGCATGACACGCGGGTTTTCCCGCAGTCGATAAGATGTCTGCTTGTAACACTTTCAAGGCTCCGCCGAATGGAGCCTCATGTGCCGGAGAATGTCAAACCCATACCTGGGTGGTTATTGCGTCGGGGTTCCACCTCTTCCCATTCCGAACAGAGAAGTTAAGCCCGTCTGCGCCGATGGTACTGCAATGCAATGCGGGAGAGTAGGAGGCCGCCCCCTTTAATTTACGGAGGTTTCAGGAACACACGTTTCTGGAACCTCTTTTTTCGTAGGTGGCATCGGCGGAGCCGATGCAGTGAGAGGTGGTAAAACGCCGGAACGGCGTATAATTATCAATTGTCAATTATCAATTGAACCATGTGGGTCTATAGTATTCGACAGGTGAAAATAGTGTTGGTGCTTACGGCGATAATCATTGCCGTAGCATCCCTTATTGTCTCACAAGTGTTGGTTAGCGACCTGAAGAAAGAGGAGCACACACGTATGGAGATTTGGGCAGAGGCGATGCGCAGTCTCAACAATGCAGATGAGTCCACCGACCTCAGTTTGGTGCTTAGCGTGCTTAATAGTAACAATACCATTCCTGTTATCGTAACAGACAAAGACGGCAATGTGCAAACATTTCGTAATATCGACATTAAAGCTAAAACTGCCGACGACAGTACTGCTTTTCTCGCCTCCACAGCGAAATATCTCGAGGCGGCAGGCAGATATATCAAGATTTATCTTACTGGTTCTCCTTCGGAGGAGTCATTCACCTCTGATGATGTTTCCGCTCCTGCTTCCGATTCTGTTTCAAATGCTTCCGCCGATGTGGTGGTAGTTAATTCTTTGGATACTGCCGCAGAGGCTGCTGGCGATGGCATTAAGGATGGGAAAGCATCCCAAGCAAGTGCTGACGCGGGCGAATATATAAAGGTGTGCTACGATGACTCGCTGATGCTGCGCCGTTTGCAGAGCTATCCCTACGTTCAGCTTGGCGTGGTGATGCTCTTCGTGGTTATCGCCATCTTCGCGTTGCTCACTTCAAAACGTGCAGAGCAGAATAAGGTGTGGGTGGGTCTTTCAAAAGAGACGGCCCATCAGCTCGGCACACCTATTTCGAGCCTTATGGCTTGGCAGGAGGTGCTGAAAGAAACCTATCCCGACGATGCCCTGATACCTGAAATGGACAAGGACATAAAACGCCTTCAACTTATCGCCGACCGTTTCTCTAAAATCGGCTCGCTGCCCGAACTGGAACCCACAGGCATCAATGGGGTGCTTGAGCATGTGGTGGAATATATGGACCGGCGCACGTCGAGCAAGGTGGCGATGGTGTGTGATTTCCCGCCCGACGACATCATTGTGAATATCAATCCCCAACTATTTGAATGGGTGATAGAGAACCTGTGCAAAAATGCCGTCGATGCCATGGAGGGTGTCGGCACAATCACCTTGCACGCACAACAAGACAGCGACAAGTGCATTATAGATGTCAGCGACACTGGCAAGGGCATACGCCGCAAAGACATCTCGAATGTGTTCAAGCCTGGGTTTACCACAAAGAAAAGAGGGTGGGGCTTAGGCCTCTCGCTCGCAAAACGTATCGTGGAGGAATACCATAAAGGAAAGATTTTCGTTAAAGAGAGCGAAGTGGGGAAAGGGACTACATTTAGGATTATTTGCCAAATCAGCGATTCCTCGAATTGAGATTTGAGAGGTGGCAAAATCGGAGATTTTGCAGTGAGAGGTGGCATCGCAAGCGATGCAGTAATTATCCATTCTCCATTCTCCATTATCCATTCTCCATTCTCCATTCTCCATTGCGACGAAGTCGCATACGTTTTTGCAATTTTTTTTCCTATTTTTTTGCTATATCGGAATTTTTTTGTACCTTTGCACCCAAATGTTTGGCTTGGAGCCCTATATAATAGACTTGAAAGCGTTGAAAGACAAGGGGTTACACCTTGACTTCGCTATTGACGACGACTTCTTTGAGCGCGTCGAAGCAACGCTTGTGCGTCGGGGCCGGCTGAATGTGGGTCTGGATATTCAAAAGATTTCAGGCTACTTCGAGTTGAAATTTCACACCGAGGGGGTGGTTACGCTCGCTTGCGACCTGTGTCTCGATGATATGGAGGTGCCGGTGAAGTCGGACAACCTGCTCACAGTGACACTCGGAGACGAATATGAAGAAAATGACGACCTGGTGACAGTGCCATCTGATGAGGGCACAATAGATGTCGCCTGGTTCATATATGAGTTTATAGCCCTCAGCGTTCCCATCAGGCACGTTCATGCACCTGGAAAATGCAACGAAGCCATGATCAGAATACTCGCAGAGCATTCGGCTGCCCGAAGCAGTGAGGAACAGAAAGAGGACATAGACCCGCGATGGAATAAACTAAAGAAATTAACATTTAAAAAGTAAAAGAAAATGGCACATCCTAAGAGAAGACAGTCAAAGACTCGTACACTCAAAAGAAGAACTCATGACAAGGCCATAGCTCCGGCTCTGGCAGTATGCCCCCAGTGTGGAGCTTACTACGTGTATCACACAGTATGTCCCACTTGCGGTTATTACAGAGGCAAAATCGCTATTGAAAAAGAAGTGGCTGAATAATGGGTAAGATAAGCGCGATAATCACAGGTGTCGGCGGGTATGTGCCCGACTACATTCTCAACAACGAGGAGCTGTCGAGGATGGTGGATACCAACGATGAATGGATTACTACGCGTACCGGCATCAAAGAGCGTCACATACTCACCGAGGAGGGTTTAGGCACATCATATATGGCACGCAAGGCAGCGGTGCAACTGCTGCAGAAAACTGGCGTGAACCCCGATGAGATTGACGCGCTCATGGTGGCCACCACCACACCCGATTACCCGTTCCCCTCCACAGCATCTATAGTGCTCGGCAAACTGGGATTGCAGAATGCTTTCGCATTCGACTTCTCCGCTGCCTGCTGCGGCTTTATGTATTTGCTCGACACAGCGGCGAGCATGATACAGAGCGGACGCTACAAAAAAATCATCTGCATAGGCGCCGACAAGATGTCGAGCCTCGTGGACTATAGCGACCGTGCCACCTGTCCGCTTTTCGGCGACGGCGCCGGGGCGGTGCTGCTGGAAGCCTCTGAAGAAGAGGGCGTGGGGCTTATAGACTCTTATTTCCGCACCGACGGTAAAGGCTTGCCTTTCCTCCACTGCAAAGCAGGAGGAAGTGTATGCCCGGCTACGCATTTCAGCGTTGACCACCGTTTGCACTACCTCTATCAGGAGGGGCGCACCGTGTTCCGATATGCCGTTACCGCCATGGGCGACGCTTGCGACACCGTATGCGCACGCAACGGGCTGACCTCGGAGACACTCGATTGGGTGATTCCCCATCAGGCTAACTTGCGCATCATCGACGCTGTGGCAAAACGCATCGGAGTGCCGATGGAGAAAGTGCTGGTTAACATCCAGCGCTATGGCAACAGCAGCGCGGCGTGCATGCCTTTGGTGATGTGGGACTTTGAGAAACAGCTGAAGAAGGGCGACAACATACTGCTCACCGCTTTCGGAGCCGGTTTCGTAAACGGAGCGGCCTACTTAAAGTGGGCGTATGATGCAGAGAAATGACATTAAAGACGCACCTTTCTTAATTGAACGGTGCGTTTTTTTCACTCAATAAAGGATTAACAATGCATAAGGCAGGATTTGTGAATATCGTGGGCAACCCTAATGTGGGTAAGAGCACGCTGATGAACCAACTCGTCGGCGAGCGCATCAGCATTGCCACCTTCAAGGCCCAGACCACGCGCCACAGGATAATGGGCATCGTCAACACGCCAGAATGCCAGATAGTGTTCAGCGACACCCCGGGAGTGATTAAACCCAATTACAAGCTTCAGGAGTCGATGCTTGCCTTCTCGGAGTCAGCCCTCGCCGACGCCGACGTGCTGCTCTATGTCACCGACGTGGTGGAGAAAGCCGACAAGAACCAGGAGTTTCTCGACAAAGTGTCGAAGATGGACATCCCCGTGCTGCTGCTCATCAATAAAATCGACGAGAGCGACGACAAAACCCTCGGTGACCTCGTGGAGCAATGGCATCAGAGACTGCCCAACGCCGAGATACTGCCGATAAGTGCGAAAAACAAATTCGGCATCGACGTGCTGCTGAAACGCATCAAGGAACTGCTGCCCGAGAGCCCTCCCTATTTCGACAAAGACCAGCTCACCGACAAGCCTGCCCGCTTCTTCGTGAGCGAGATAATAAGGGAGAAAATCCTGCTCTACTACGATAAGGAGATACCTTATTCCGTGGAGGTGAAATGCGACTCGTTTAAGGAAAGCGACAACGTGATAAGAATCGGCGTGGTGGTATATGTGGAGCGCGACTCCCAGAAAGGCATCATCATCGGTCATCAGGGCGCGGCTCTGAAAAAGATGAGCACGGAGGCGCGCAAGTCATTAGAGAAATTCTTCGGCAAGAAGGTGTATCTCGAGACTTTCGTCAAGGTGGATAAAGACTGGCGCAGCAATGACCGCGAACTGTCGAATTTCGGATACATGGACATCTGAGCCGCGAAGAAACCGGCACTGATCAACCGCCCGGCACAGGGCAAAAATACTAACAAAAAACAACGGAGGAGAGAAGAATGTCGAATTTAGTAGCTATTGTGGGCCGCCCGAATGTGGGCAAGAGCACCCTTTTCAACCGCCTGACACAAAGCCGTCAGGCCATAGTGAGCGATGTCGCCGGCACCACCCGCGACCGTCAGTACGGTAAATGTGAGTGGTCGGGCAGGGAATTCTCCGTCGTCGATACTGGCGGCTGGGTCGTAAACAGCGATGACATCTTTGAGGATGCCATCCGCCGGCAGGTGCTTATTGCCACGGAGGAAGCCGACCTCGTATTGTTTCTCGTCGATGTGCAAACCGGCATGACCGACTTGGACCAGGACGTGGCGAAAATTCTGCGCCAGACGAAGACACCGGTATTGCTCGTGGTGAATAAGGTTGACAACAATGAGCAGCGCTACGACGCGGCAGAGTTTTATAGTCTCGGTCTCGGCGACCCCTTCTGCATCAGCAGTGCCACCGGCAGTGGCAGCGGCGACCTGCTCGACCGCGTATTGGAAGAACTCAAAGACGTGGATGAGGAGACAGTGGAAGAAGGCATCCCCCGTTTCGCCGTCGTCGGCCGTCCTAATGTGGGCAAAAGCTCACTCGTGAACGCGTTCATCGGTGAGGACAGGAATATAGTGACCGAAATCGCCGGCACCACACGCGACAGTATCTACACGAGGTTCAATAAATTCAACTTCGACTTCTACTTGGTTGACACCGCTGGCATCAGACGCAAGAACAAAGTAACCGAAGACCTTGAGTTCTACTCCGTGATGCGCAGCATCAGAGCCATCGAAAACTCCGACGTGTGCATACTCATGCTCGACGCCACAAGGGGAATAGAGTCGCAAGACCTCAACATCTTCCAGCTCATACAGAAAAATAATAAGAGCATGGTGGTGGTGGTGAACAAGTGGGACTTGGTGGAAAACAAGGACACGAAAGTTATCAAGACCTTCGAGAACGCCATCCGTGAGCGCATGGCCCCATTCTCCGACTTCGACATCATCTTTGCCAGCGCGATGACGAAACAACGTATCTTCAAAATACTCGAAACGGCAAAACAGGTGTATGAGAGCCGCACCATGAGAATAGGAACCACCAAACTCAATGAGGTGATGCTGCCTATCATCGAGGCCACTCCGCCGCCATCGATAAAAGGAAAATACATAAAAATCAAATACTGCGCCCAACTGCCCAACACGCGCATCCCGTCGTTCGTGTTCTATGCCAACCTGCCGCAGTATGTCAAGGAGCCGTATCGCCGCTTCCTCGAAAATAGAATCAGGGAAAACTGGAAACTCACCGGCACCCCGATAAACGTGTTCATAAGACAGAAGTAAAATCGGAGATTTTATTTCTGACTTATGAAATTGACAATTGATAATTGACAATTGATAATTGACAATTGACTTCGTCGACCTTTCTCACGTTCGGCAAAGAAAGCGAGCTTTCTCTGCCCTCACTTAACCGAAAGGTTGACAATTAAGCGCCGTTCCGGCGCAAGAGTTCTCTTTTAAGAGCTGCCCCGACTGGGCAAACACGAGCAAGCTCGTGAATTGACAATTGATAATTGAGAATTGAGAATTATACGCCGTTCCGGCGTTAAAGATTTCCGCAAGGAGCTGCCCCGACTGGGTCGGGATTGTCCTAAAGAAAAACTCTCTGTAAGAGCTGCCCCGACTGGGTCGGGTTTGTCCTAAAGAAAAAACTCTCTGTAGGAGCTGCCCCGACTGGGTTGGGTTATTCATAAAAAATAATGAAAAAGAAAGGTTTGATTGCTTTTTTGGTCGTTGTTGTTGCGGCAATAGTCGCGGCAGTGTTCCTGCTCTCACGTTGCGAGAAGCGCGACTTGGGAGCAGAGGCGACGCAAGCAGCCGTGGACAGCTACAGGCTGCTGCTCGCGGGCGACTACGACGGCTATACGTCGAATGTATTCGGCGCCGACCGTATGCATCCCGACTACCGCTCGCAGATGGTCGAGGCCTACAAACAGTTTATCGGTCAACAGAAAGATGAGCATGGCGGCATCCTGTCGGTCAAGCCGGTGAACGCAAAACTCGAAAGCGAGAAAGACAGTCTTGTCAACGTTTTTATGATGCTCTGTTTCGCCGACAGCACGAATGAGGAAATAGTGGTGCCAATGGTTTGCCGTCACGGTCGATGGAAAATGAGATAACCCGAAAACACCAGTCTTTCAATACTTTCGAATTGTTTCAAGATCTTTTAGATAGTTACAAAATCTTCTTCATCACGTCTTATAAATATAAAATTAAGACAAAATGAAGAAGATTTTTATTTTAGCTGCCTTAGCATTGCCTTTGGGAGCAATGACAGGCGTGATTTCGGACGTGCAGGCTGCTGTAGCCCCGTCTCAACAAGCAGAATACAAGTTATGGTACGACAAGCCCTCGGAGGTGTGGACCGATGCCCTGCCCTTAGGCAACGGAGCCATCGGAGCCATGGTCTATGGCGGCGTGGCTCAGGAACGCATCTGTCTGAATGAGGAGACAATCTGGGCCGGGCAGCCTAACCGCAATGCCAACCCCCATGCCCCCGAGGCCTTGGACAAGGTGAGGCAGCTTATTTATGAGGGCAAGAACAGGGAAGCCCGCGACCTCGCCACGAGCAAGATAATGTCGAATACCAACTGGGGCATGCCCTACCAGCCCTTTGGCGACCTCAACATCTCCTTCCCCGGACATATCGACTACAGCGGCTACTATCGTGAGCTCTCCATCGACTCCGCCTACGCCGTGGTGAAATACGAGGTTGGCGGTGTGAAATACTGTCGTGAGGTAATCACTAATTTCGACACCAATGTGCTCACCGTGCGCCTCACCGCCGACAAGCCGGGAAGCATAACCTTCAACGCCAACTTCTCCACTCCGCAGCAAGACGCCCTCACCACCACCGAGAGCGATGCCGTGGTGCTGTCAGGAGTGGCAGGCACACACGAGAAACTTAAAGGAAAAATAAGATACCAAGGCAGGCTGTCGGCCGTTGCTAAAGGCGGCAAGACGGCATATCGCGACGGCGTGCTTTCGGTCAGCGGTGCCGACGAGGCGGTAATCTATGTCGCCATCGCCACCAATTTCGTCAATTTCGAGGACATCAGCGGCGACGAGGTGTCGAAAGTGAAAGGGTTCCTCAGCAAGGCGAAGGCGACAAGCTATCAGCAGGCCCGTGACGCCCACGAGAAGATTTTCCACAAATATTACGACCGCAACCGCCTGTGGCTCGGCAACGACGGCAATGCCTCGATGCCCACCGACCAGCGCATACTGAATTTCGAAGACAATGACGACAATTTCCTTATCGCATCCTATTACGCCTTCGGACGCTATCTGCTTATCTGCTGCTCGCAACCCGGAGGCCAGCCCGCCAATTTGCAGGGCATTTGGAACGACAAGATGCTTCCGAGCTGGGACTGCAAATACACCACGAACATCAATTTGGAGATGAACTACTGGCCCTCGGAGGTGTGCAACCTCACCGAGCTCAACGGTCCGCTCTTCCAGCTGATCCGTGAGGTGGCGGAGACTGGCCACGAGACGGCGCGCGTGATGTATGGCGCCGACGGATGGGTGCTGCATCATAATACCGACATCTGGCGCGTTACCGGCGGTATCGACGGTGCCTCCGCGGGAATGTGGCAGGCCGGCGGCGCATGGCTCGTGTCGCACCTCTGGCAGCACTACCTCTACACCGGCGACAAGGACTTCCTCGCCAAGGCATACCCCCTGATGGAAGGCGCCGCGCGCTTCTTCACACAGACATTACAGAAAGACCCGCAGCACGGCTACCTCGTGGTGTGCCCCAGCGTGTCGCCCGAGAACACCCCGAAAGGATATTCAGCCCCGCTGATGTCGGGAGTTACGATGGACAACCAGTTGGTGAGCGAGCTGTATAACGAGGTTATTATGGCCGCCGCTACCCTTGGCAAGAGCCCCGCGATTATTGACACCCTGAAGATCCAGCTCACACAGCTTCCGCCGATGCAGACAGGCAAGTGGGGACAGCTTCAGGAGTGGCTCGACGACCTCGACAACCCCTCCGACCAGCACCGCCACGTGTCGCACCTCTACGGTCTCTTCCCCGGCTCACAGATATCGCCTTTCCGCACTCCCGAACTCTTCGACGCCGCCCGCACATCGCTCGTACACCGTGGCGACGAGGCCACCGGCTGGAGCATGGGATGGAAAGTGTGCCTCTGGGCCCGTTTTCTCGATGGCGACCACGCTTACACGCTGATACATAATCAGTTGAGAATGAGCGATGACAAGTTTGTGGCCTACGGCACCAACAAGAAGCGCAGCGGAACATATCCCAACTTCTTCGATGCGCACCCGCCATTCCAAATCGACGGCAACTTCGGTTGCACCGCCGGCATCGCCGAAATGCTGATGCAAAGTTATGACGGCTGCATTTACCTCCTCCCGGCACTTCCCTCGAAATGGAAAGAGGGCAGCATCACCGGTCTCAGGGCAAGGGGCGGCTTCGAACTCGACCTGAAATGGAAGAACGGAAAAGTCAGCGAGGTGAAAATTAAGAGCACCAAGGGAGGTCTCTGCCGACTGCGCTCCAACACGCCGCTGAAAGGCAAAGGGCTGAAAGCAGCGAAAGGCAAAAACACCAACCCCCTCTTCCAACTGCCCGAAGACAGAAAACCGATAATAAGGGATGCGGCGAAACTGAACAAAGTAACGCTCCCCAAGACGTACTTGTATGACTTAAACACTTCTGCAGGCGAAGTGTTTAAATTGACAATTGATAATTGACAATTGACAATTAATATGAAAAAGATTATTTTGATAATGTGTCTCGCTCTCGTGGCGATGACAGCCGGGGCGGTGATGCCCCAAACAAAAGGGAAGGTATTGCCGTGGAAGAACGGCAAGTTGAAAGTGTCGGAAAACCATCGCTTTTTGCAGCATGAGAACGGCCAGCCGTTCTTCTGGCTTGGCGACACCGGATGGCTGTTGCCCGAGCGTCTCGACCGTGCCGAGGCAGAATATTATCTGCAGCGTTGTCGTGAGGCCGGCTACAATGTCGTGCTGGTGCAAGTCATGGACGACACCCCGTCGTATAACTACTACGGCCAGCCCTCGATGATCGACGGTTGGAACTTCGACGGCATCAACCGCAAGGGTGTGTATGGCTATTGGGACCATCTCGACTATATCATCAAACTCGCTGAGCGCAACGGCATCTACATCGGCATGGTCGCCATTTGGGGCTCGCAGGTGAAAGGTGAGAAAATCAACGCCGCCGGAGCCGCAAAATACGGCCGTTTCCTTGCCAACCGCTACAAGAACAGCCCCAATATCATTTGGGTGATGGGCGGCGACATCCAGGGCGACATCCACTCCGAGGTGTGGGAGACCCTCGCCACAACCATCAAGAGCATCGACAAAAACCACGTGATGACATATCACCCCCGCGGACGCTACACATCAGCGAAATGGTGGAGCAAGGCTTCGTGGATTGACTTCCACACCTTCCAGAGCGGCCACCGCAAATACGGGCAGCGCATGGGCAACGCCGATTATCCCATCCCCGACGACACCGAGGAGGACAACTGGATGTATGTGGATAGCACCTGGGCTTATTCGCCGATAAAACCGGTGCTCGACGCCGAACCGAGCTACGAGGGAATTCCCAAGGGCTTGCACGACCCCAACGAGGCACTGTGGCAAGATTACGACGTGCGCCGCTACGCCTATTGGAGCGTATTCGCCGGCAGTTGCGGACACACCTACGGCCACAATGCCATTATGCAGATGCTCAAGCCCGGCTATCCCACCTCCTACGGAGCTCCCGGCGATGTGAAGTCGTGGTATCAGGCTTTGCGCGACCCCGGCTACTCGCAGATGAAGCATCTTAAAAACCTCATCCTCTCGTTCCCCTATTTCGAGAGGGTGCCCGACCAGAGCATTATCGCTGGCGAGAACGGCAAGAAATACAACCGCCTCATCGCCACCCGCGGCAACGACTACCTTATGGTGTATGATTACAACAGTGTGCCGATGAAAATCGACCTGCAGAGAATCAGCGGCGACAAGAAAAACGTGTGGTGGTTTGACGCTGCCACCGGCGACCTGAAATACATTGGCGAGTTCGACAGCAAGGTAATCACCTTCAATCCGCAGAACCCCAAGCGCAGCAGCGGCGGCATCAGCGACGGAGTCCTAATCGCCATCGACAGCTCCAAGGAATACCTCGGCAAAGAGCAAACCCAAATCTCCGACACCTCTGTGGGAGCCAAAGCCCGCGATTTGAATGAGTAAACCTCAGGTTTTGTTTAACATAAAAGCTATTTAATTATCAAAAGGCGGCCCTACCGCCTTTTGATTTTTTTTGTGGGTGTTTTGCAGCCCAATGCTCATATTTTATTGTTCAATTATTAATTATGTTTATGAATTTCTGAACAAATGATAAATTCTGAACATTTTTTTTGGTGGTTTCAAAATTAATATGTAATTTTGCAGCGTGAAATGGAATAAAACGATAAAAACGAGATTAAGATGTTAATAGGAAGAGAAATAATAATATCGGCGGTAGAGAATCTTCGGAAGCTTACGCAGAGAGACGACATTGTATTGAATGCCGTTAAAAAGCCTGGTGCCGATGCAATGATAAGTATCGGCGGCACCGACTTGGCTTGTGTTGTAAAGAATGTCGTAAACACCTCCAATTTCAATTCCACGTTTTTAAGTCTTCGGGATATGGAGGAAAAGACAGGGTGCAAGGTGATGCTGGTATCGAGCGTTATTGCGCCATCGTTGGTCAGGAGTCTCGCCAATGAACATATTAATGTGCTTGACGTGTCGGGCAATTGCAGTTTGAACATTCCGCAGCTTTATATTAATATCATCGGGCAGAAGACAATCAAGACAGTCGAAGCTAAAACTGCTACTCTGAGCGACGCTGCCATAAAGCTGATTTTTTATTTCCTTATAAACAAAGAGAATATCGGCAAGACCTACCGTATGATAGCTTCAGAAACAGGGCTGTCTTTGGGAACTGTCAACGGTGTCGTTGAAGAGTTGAAGAGGAATAATCATATTCTTTTTGTGAAAAAGAAGAGGAAGCTTGCCAATTGGCGGCAGCTTTTAGATGAGTGGCAGGTGGCATATAATCAGCGTCTTAAACCAAAATTGTTTGTCAAGAAGTTTGCGTTCTCCAATCCTGCAGCTCGTAAATCTTGGACTTCTGTTGTGCTTCCGCAGGGCAGCCAATGGGGAGGTGAGAGTGGGGCGTACCTCACGGATGGCTATCTGAGGCCAGAGAAGCTCACCATTTACACCGATGCCGACAGTTTGGATTTCATCAAAAGCAGAACTTTCGTGCCGGCAGATAATGGCGATGTGCTGGTTTATAAGCGATTTTTCAATGAAAAAGAGGAAAGCAATATTGTTCCTAAATTGTTAATTTATGCGGATTTAATGGGCGTCGCCGACAGCCGATGCCGTGAAGCCGCCTTAAAATTGATAGAGAATGAAAACTGAATTGAGTAGATTAGAGTTAGAAAACGATTTGCTTTTTGAGACTCTGAAAGAAGTGAACAGGTGTTTCAATAAAATGGGACAACGTATGTTTGTCGTCGGTGCTACATCCAGAGATATTATTTGAATGAAATTATTCAAAATAAATTATTTAAAATGAATAATTCAGAATAAATAATTCAAATTAAATAATTAAAGAATTGTTTGACAAGATTATCGGATTGTCAGACAAAATTAAAGATAATGCTATTTGCAAAATGCTAAATATTTTTCATAAAAGCGCAAAAAAATCGCTTTTTTCTTGTTAGTGTTGCAAAACCATATTAGCTTTGCAGCAGAACTAACAGCCAGTCGGAAGATTATGAGGCAGTAGGCTCGTATATAAGACCTGCAACCCCGCGTTATAATAATTTTTTAAGTTTTATGTAATAAAATTTTGCCGTTTATGGAAAAATGCCTATTTTTGCACCGATTTTAAGAGTATTAATTTTAAGACAATAAACTGAAATGAAAAAAGTTTTATTTTTACTTTGCTCGGTTCTCTTAGTGCTGGGCTCGTGTGGACAGTCAGGCAATAAAGACGGCTACCTTATTAAAGGTACAGCTGAAGGCACTGTTGATGGCGACACTGTGTTTATGGCACAGACGAATGGTTACTTAGGAACGTATTTACTCGACACAGCCATCGTGAAAGGCGGTAAATTTGAGATGGAAGGCACATACGATGGCGCTGACGTAGTGTATTTGGTGGCTTTGCATCAAAGGCAGCCTGCAGCAATTACAGCGATTGTGCTTGAAAATGCCGACTACGATGTAAAGATGTATAAAGATCCAGAGAAGAACAGGCCTGAGGTGAAAGGCGGACAGGCGCAGACTCTTTATGATGCTTATCAGGAAGAATTAGAGAAAATGTACAACAGTGCCGACACTGTTACACTTGCTTATCTGCAAGACTCCACTTCTACTTCAGAACAAAGGGAAAAGGCAGAGAACGTATTAAAGGAACTTGACAAGAAATATGGTGAAATCACTAAGCAAGCAATTCTCAAAAATATTCCTTCGGCATTCAGCGACATGCTCTTTGGATACAGCTTGAATAGCTTGAGTAGAGAAGAGAGGGACGAGATTATGGCTGCCATGGAGAAGTCAGGCAAGCAGTATAGGTTTTATCGACTGCTGAAAGAAATTCTCGATACAGCTGTCAAGGAGGGAAAAGATACGTCGGCTGTCGAAGAATTATTAAAATGGTAATGATTTAAAGATATGAAAAATGCCGTGCGATGAAAGTCGTGCGGCATTTTTAGCGGCGTAACCTTCGGTATTTCTGTCCAGCCTCATGCAATCGTCAATGACGCAATCTTTCTGTAAAAACGCAGAAAAATTGCTTTTTTCTTTTGAGTGTCGCATAAATGTATTAATTTTGCGATAATAAAAAGACAGGGATATGAAAGCGAATGGAATAGACAGTTGCGCCGGTTTGATAGCGTATATACAAGAGATAGGGATTTTACCGCTGCTCCCCACAGGCATTCGGGGGTGGTCGGCGGATGCTGTGGTGGACGACGACTGCCGCTATACCGTGCTGCCCGACGGAGGGTGGGAGTGGCCCTTGTGGAAATGGAAGGGCGAGATACTGCGAAGCGGCATCGCATACGGTAAGTTTATCGGCAGCAAGGCAGGATTCGTGAGCCTCGACCTGTGGCCTGACTTCTGCAACCTGCGCCGCTCCGTCTATCCCGAGCCCGAGGAGGGCAGCATCGAAGAAGCCATAATCTTCCAGCTCAATGAGGCCGGCAGTGCCATTACCCGCGACTTGCGAAGACAGTGCGGTTTCACGGGTCCGAAAATGCGCAGCCGTTTCGACAGCTACGTTACAAAACTGCAAATGGCTTGCCGCATAGTAACCGAAGACTTCGTTTACCCCACCGACCGCCACGGCAAGGAGTACGGTTGGGGCTGGGCTCTGCTCACCACCCCAGAAACCCTTTTCGGCAAAAGCCAGTGCCGCCCCTCCCGCACGCCAGAAGAGTCGTATCAGAGGCTGCTGAATCATTTCCACAAAATCCTCCCTCATCTCGATGATGAGACAATTAAAAGAATTCTCGGCACACATTAAAAACTCTATAATGTACCCTATTTTTTAGACAGGGTGCAATATTAAAAAAATTTTTTGTACCTTTGCATCCGTAAATGTAATTTAATTTGCGACAAGAAAATGTAATGACATGGAAATAAAGGTACTTGATACAATCGGCAAATATTGCGATACTTTCGGTTTTGCCAGTCGTCATCNGTTGGTGGAGGTCGTCAGTTGCGAAGAGCCTGAGAAANTGAAGCCTTACACCATCAATTGGGGATTTTATGCACTTTATCTGAAAGACATGGCGAGCTGCACCATCACCTACGGCAAGACGAAATATGACCACGGTGACAAGAGTATTATTGCCTTTGCGCCAGGTCAGGTGAGTGCTTTCGAGGCAATCCCTGGGAAAG
>Ga0065708_1040153_pt1 | contig 14883 bp, 10 predicted proteins | sample Hoacrofraction12_2_FD_59095 | JGI IMG/M metagenome (GOLD analysis project Ga0065708, IMG submission 59095) | Hoatzin crop microbial communities from Cojedes, Venezuela, sample from fiber fraction 12 v1 | ecosystem: Host-associated > Birds > Digestive system > Esophagus > Crop | place: Venezuela... | reverse complement strand
AGAGCACCTGACTGTTAATCAGGGGGTCGTTGGTTCAAGCCCATCCTGAAGCGCTTAAAAGAAAGCTCTGTAAGTCAACAACTTACGGGGCTTTTGCTTTTATATACATTTCAAGTTTGTAGCCAATTTGTAGCCAATTTTTAAGACGCAATCATTGTTAGGGAACTTTCTCTTGCAGAATTCCATCTAAAATGATTCTGCAAAGAAAAATATTTCGGGTTGTCAACATTAATAAGGTTGACACGTTGAAAAACATTAAGGCGTTTCAACTTTCAACCTTAACATCTCGATCCTATAGTCTAAGCTGCTGTGGTTTTAATATTGTTATATCCTTTCCTTCTATGCTAATTGTACCTTTCTCCTGAAAAGTTGTAAACTGACGAGTGACAGAAAACTTTTACATGCCGAATTTATTCGCAATTTCCTGGCGCGATAGCTTAAGAGTAATGGTGCGAGATTGTTGTTCCTTGGCTAATTGAAGCAACATTGTTCCAATCTTCTCCCTGACACTCATCAGTGAAAGGACTTTCAATTTGCCGGTCAGAAATACATTGATATTAGAAAGAAGAACTATAAAATTCCAGAGTATGCGCTCATGACAATCTATCAGTTTCCTAAATTCCAAGGTTGTCATTCTTAGAATGTCTACACTTGTTTTTGTTTATTCCGCATTTCGCATAAACTTTTTCACACACTTTAATAAAAGTTTTTCGTTTTGTTTACGATCTATTTCAGTATTTTTAAGATAGCATTTCGGTGCGTGAAAGTCAGTTTTCAGTACATTGAAAGTTAAAAATAAACATTTTTTATAAAAAATGCCCTATAATTCAGAAAAATTTATGTAAGTTTGCGGTCAAACGCTTTACACACTGCAGATGAACGACATCGTTTTATCAGGTTTGCTCAATCTTTTCGCCCTGCTTGGCACACGCAGCGGCAGTAGAAAAGACGACAGTATGGCGCTGATTGACAACTACTTAGGCGGTCACTTTGGTATAAAGAACAAGCAAACCTACCTTGATTTGTTCGATGATTTCTATTCCCTTTACGAAGACGACCTGATTGACAAAGAAGAAGTGGTCATGTCGATTTGTTCGAACATGAAAGGGCAAGTTGCGGCGTCGGAATTAAAATTGTTGCAGTTGCGTTTGATGGAATTTTGCGCTCGAACGGGCAAAAATTTCAACACCTCCGATCCTTTGTTTAAGGCAATCGCTCAGCAGTTTGGCGTGAGCGATGCGCTCTATGCCGACTTTGCCGATTTCGTTCAAGGCAACGAGAGCGACAACGTGAAGGTGCAGCAGTTTGAAGGCTACGACGGCGCCATCCGAACCCTTTGGATGCCCGACGAAAGCAAGATGTTGTTCACCTATCTCGGTCAAGACGAAGTGCGTTTCAATGACGTGCCCGTCGTTCCAGGCGTTTTCCAAGTCTGGCAAGAGAGTTGTGTAATGAAAACACGCAAAGGCGCGCCCATTTATTTCTCGGCTGTGAAGCAGATTTACGAGAACGACGCGACCGATGAAGTAGAGTTTTGCGGTAGAAACATCGAATTTCGCTATCCAAACAGCGACAGCGGACTGCATAACTTCAGCTTCGACCTCCACAGTGGCGAATTGGTTGCCATCATGGGCGGTAGTGGCGCAGGTAAAACGACCCTTCTTTCGCTCATCAATGGAACATTCAAACCACAAAGCGGTAGCATCACCATCAACGGACACGACATCAGCGAGCAGAAAGCCAAAGACCTCATCGGTTACGTGCCGCAAGACGATTTGCTTGTAGAAGAATTGACCGTCTATCAAAACCTTTACTACACCGCAAAACTATGTTTTGACGGCATGAGTGAAGAAGAAATCGATCGTCGCGTGATGAATGTTTTGCGCAACTTGGGACTCGACAACGCCAAAGACCTGAAAGCAGGTTCGCCGATGAATAAAACCATTTCGGGCGGACAGCGCAAGCGTTTGAATATTGCACTAGAATTGATTCGCGAACCACGCGTCTTGATGCTCGATGAGCCCACTTCAGGACTGAGTTCAGCCGACAGCGAACACGTTGTGGGTCTGTTGAAAGAACAAACCTATAAAGGCTGTCTCGTGATTGTCAACATCCACCAGCCATCCAGCGACGTTTATAAACTATTCGACCACCTTTGGTTGCTCGATAAAGGCGGTTATCCCGTTTTTGACGGCAATCCGATTGAAGCAATCACCTATTTCAAACAGCAAGCCAACTATGCCGACGCTGAAACAAGTGCTTGCCCAACGTGTGGCAACGTCAATCCAGAGATCGTTCTAAACATTATCGACGAGAAAGCACTCGATAGCAGTGGTGCAATGACGCTTGAGCGCAAGACTTCGCCACAAGAGTGGAATAAACTGTATGTTGACGCTCAAGAAACACGCGAAGAACCACAGCAAAAAGACATTCCAACGAGCGATCAAGAGAAGCCAGGCATGCTGAAGCAGTTTTGGATTCAACTACGACGCACCATTCAGACCAAGATAACCAATAAACAATATTTGCTAATCACCCTACTGGAAGCGCCAATCCTTGCGTTGATTTGCACATGGTTGACGAAGACAGCGCCAGCCGAAGGCTATACGCTGCTAAACAATAAAAACTTCGTCTCATTCCTGTTTATGGCAGTCATCGTCTCGACGTTTATCGGCATGAGTGGCTCGGCTGAAGAAATATTCCGCGACAGAGCTCTTCTGAAACGCGAGAAATTCTTGAATCTTTCTTATGGATGCTACATCTCAGCCAAGATAGTTTTTTCGATTATCGTATCGCTCATCCAAACATTGCTCTTTGTTTTGGTTGCGCAATGCATGCTCGAATTCCACGACTTGACGCTTAAATGGTGGATTGTGCTGTTTATGGCTTCTTTCGTAGCGAATCTCACTGGTCTTTTACTTTCCCAATGTCTTAACTCAGTCGTCGCCATCTACATCACCATACCCCTGCTTCTTATTCCGCAGATTTTGCTTTGTGGCGTAGTGGTTGATTTCAAAGATTTGAATGGAAAAAGTACGACGGGCAACGTTCCGCTCGTGGGAGACCTTATTCCGTCGCGCTGGGCATACGAAGCGCTTGCCGTAACCACATACACCGACAACGCGTTTGAGCGACCGATTTTTGATGCACGCGCAGCAAATTATCGCAATCAGTTCTATAAAAACGCCTATTTGAGTGAAGCAGAAACCCAACTCGAGACGTGGAAAGACGAACAAGCACGAGGTAAAGAAGCAAAAGAAGATCATCGCGATATTATCTCGAAGACTTTGCCGACGCTGGCAGCTTATTGCGATATAGAACCCTATGCAGGAAAGTTCGATTATGCTTCACTGAAAGCCTATCTCGACAAAGTGAAAACGGCATTGTCGAAAGACGGCAACGCGAAAGCGCTCGAACTGGATGAGATTATCTGCGACCGCATCGAAGAAATAGGCAAAGACGCCTACCATGACTTGCGCAATACGCACACGAATAAATACTTGGAACACGTATTGAGCAACGAAGGCACCGATGAACTCTATAGAATCGTTGACGGAAAGGTTGTTCCGTCGGCAGGAGAAATCTATCTGGAGCCCGCAACGCACGACGGACGAGCGCCATTCTACAGCGCCTACAAACAAATCGGCAGTCTTAAGATTAAAACCTTATGGTTTAATATGGCAGTGATGTTGTTGATGGCAGCCATTGTTGCATTGATGCTCTACAACGACTGGCCAGGACATCGATTGCGTAAAGAATAAAAAATTAAAAACAAAAAACAGAGAAACCCTCTGAAAACAAACATAAACAATAAATAAATTTTATTACAATGAAAAAACTAACTTATTTTTCTATGCTTGTGGCTGCCCTTTTCATGGTAGCATGTAATGGTAACACAAAGAAAGACACGAAAGTGATTTCTGAAACAGGTACGTTCGAGGAACAACTAATCAAGAAAGGCATGAACATGCATCTTGACAGTCTGACAGCCATTTGGCTTCGTCTGAAATCATCACCAGTTTATTCAGTTACGAAAGACGGTAAGGTAAAACTGTCAGACGCAGAAAAGAAAGTGCAGCCTGACTATCTGTTGAACCCAGAAACGATGATGGATAAGCTAGAAACACTTTCACAAAAGTACAAAGCGCTCGTTGGTTTCGCTGTTGACAAAGAATTTGCAACGCTCTACGACATGAAAGACGTGTATTCTCCAGCGATGCAAAAGCTCGTTGCCGACCTGAACGACCCAGCTATCGATATGATTAAAGACAACGACGGCAAAATTTCATACGAAGAAATGAACACAAAGGTGTATGATATGATGGAAGAAAATGGTCGTGGAAATCGCTATTGGGAAATGGCAGCAACAGGTCTTGTAGAACAGACTTATTTGCTGTGCCAAAACAAAGATAAATTCTTGACAAACTTCACCGATAAAGATGCAGAAGATATCATTTTCCGCACCATCCTGCTCGTAAATGCATTCGAGGATCTGCAGGAGTACAATCCTGAACTGCTCAACATCTACAACATCATTCTGCCTATTGGCAAACTCGATGCTATCACCGTAGATCAGCTCAGCAAACAGCTGGATGAGTATAAAGACGAGATTACAAAAGTTCACGAACAGCTTTTTGAATAATCCAATCCTTGGACTATGGAATTTGAAATCAAAGAAGACGGCAACGTAGTGAAAGGCATCTTCAAAGGAAGACTTGACACTGCGGCTGCCGTTCAACTGAATACCCAACTGGAACCATTGCTCGAGAAAGCCGACCACGCGATTGAGCTCGACTGCAGCGCGCTCGACTATATTTCGAGCAGTGGTTTGCGTATTTTTCTCACCATTCGCAAAGCCAGTGCCGCAAAGAATGGCAAGCTCGTCGTAACGAATATCAACGACGAAATTCGCAAAGTATTCCAGATGACAGGCTTTATCAATCTATTTGAAGTAAGATAAAACAAAGAAACATAATGGCTGTAAAAATATTGAGTGTTGATGATGAACTGGATCTTGAGATTCTGCTCACGCAATACTTCCGCCGCAAAATTCGCAAAGGCGAATACGAATTTTTCTTCGCTCACAACGGTGTCGAAGCCATGAAGTTGCTGCTCGAACATAAAGATATCGACATCATTTTGAGTGATATCAATATGCCAGAGATGGATGGTCTGACTTTGCTTACGAAGGTTAACGAGCTGCAAAACCCTGCACTGAAATGCATTATGGTGTCCGCCTACGGCGATATGGGCAACATACGTTCGGCGATGAACAATGGCGCGTTCGATTTCGCAACAAAACCAATCGATTTGGAAGATCTTGAGCGCACTATCGAGAAGGCTCGCACGCAGATTGAGTTTATCAAGAAAACGCAAAAAGAGCATTCGCAACTGGAATCGCTGAAAAGCGACTTGTCGGTTGCAGGAGAAATTCAAAAAGCCATACTGCCTAACATTTATCCACCGTTCCCCGACATTGTTGAAAAGGTAGATCTCTACGCTTCGATGACGCCAACGATGGACGTAGGTGGCGACTTCTACGATTTTTTCCGCATCGATGACGATCATATCGGACTGGTTATTGCCGACGTTTCAGGTAAAGGCGTTCCAGCAGCCATCTTTATGGCAGTGAGTCGCACGCTGATTCGCAGCACAGGCATACACAATAATGATCCAGCGCAATGCATGAAAGACGTCAACGAGTTGCTCTGTCGCGAAAGTCTTGATATGATGTTCGTAACTGTATTCTATGGCATTTACAACATTAAGACAGGCGTGATTGAATATGCCAACTGTGGGCATAATCCACCATATTTGTTGCGCCATGACAATAAAGTAGAACAATTACCTTTTGCAAAAAATGTGATTGTTGGTGCAATAGAAGATGCAACCTTTGAAAATGCCAGCGTAACGCTTGAAAAAGACGACGCCATTATTCTCTATACCGACGGCGTGACCGAAGCTGAAAACGCATCTCACGAGGAATTTTCTGACGAACGCTTTGTTGCGACGCTCAAGACCGTTCCTGGCGCTGGAAGTCAAGAGATTATCGAGTGCATTCAAGAAGATGTAACCAGTTTTATTGATGGAAATCCGCAAAGTGATGACATCACGTTGCTCGTATTAAAGCGTTTGCAATGAAAAAAGAGCATATCCTCACAGGTGCTTGCATTGCGCTCTGTTTGTTGAGTGCAGGGTTGGGTGTGTCGTATTACCATTCCAACAAACAGCGAGCTGGTCTGCAGACTACAGTTGATAAACTTACCGAAGAACAAAAGAAGTCTGAGGTAATGAAACGCATTAGTCAGCAGATGGAGGATATTGCTTACGAGCAAAAAAACATATCAGATATTGAGCGCGATAAGGCGATTCTGATGTCGGAAGAGGCGCAAAAGCAACGTCTTGAAGCAGAACACCAGACGGATGTGGCGAACGACATGCGCCAACATGCAGAAGCGGAACGCTCGAAGGCGCTTTCGGCTGAGGCGGCAGCGAACAAATCGGCTGGAATGGCTGAACAACAACGCCAAAACGCTGAACAACAGCGACAGATTGCAGAGAAATCGAAACGAATGACCGATACGCTGAGCCATGTCGCACTGGCGCGTTCGTTGGGTTCGCTTTCTTCGATGCGTTATGCTGCAGGCGACAAAGAAGTTGCATCGCTTTTGGCTTACGGATCGTGGTATTTCAGCGACCGTTATGGTGGAGACGCTTTCTATCCTGCAATCTTCAGTGCTTTATCGCTATCCAGTGGAAACAAAACTGAATGGGATTTCAATCGCGGAGGCATCACTTCGGTGCTGCCTTATAAGAACGGCTACATCACAGTGAGCAATTACGGTGAGATTATGCAGTGGAAACAAAATGGTTCCACAATGACGCATCAGCTACTTTACCACGATAAGCGCTACGATTTTAGAGATGCGCATCTCGATGGCGATATTCTGTACGCACTTTCACGCAATGGCTCGCTCGTTCGTGTAGATCTGAAAAATCCACAGCATAGTTACGCTTCCGACTTCGCCAAAGGCAATTATAACCAAATCTATCTCAACGGTAAAGAAATCGTTACTTACGAGGGAAGCACGTTCCACATTCTTCGTAAAAGCGATTTGACGCAAAATCGCGTTGTAAAAGCGCCAGAAACCATTGTGTACATGAGTCAATACAAAGGGAAACTGACGTTTTTCACGAATGCTGGAAAAGTATATTTCCTCGAAGGAAACGACAAAATCAAGCACGAACTTTCGATGGGCGTGAAAGACATTACTTCTTTCACTGCAACGGCTGACGGAAAGCACCTCGCGTTCGGTACAAAGAGTGGAATGGTTTACGTGATGGACTATCCAAAAATGAAAAACATTAGGAAGCTTCGCGGACATCGCTCATCTGTATCGCAAGTGCAGTTTGTTCGCGGTTATCTCATCACTGCCAGCTACGATAAAACGCTGAAACTGTGGGACTTAAACGCTGACAAACTGGAGCCAATCACGCTGAATACGTTTGGATCTTGGGTGCGTTGTTTCTGCGCTCGAGGCGATAACTACGTTTGGACAGGCGATGCGTCAGGCACTTTGACGCGCTTAAATATTTCGCCCGAGTCAATGGCTGCCACCATTCAGAAGCGTTTGAAACGCGACTTGACGCAACAGGAATGGAACTATTACGTCGGCAAAGATATTCCGACTGTTTCTTTTAAAAATGCAAAGAAAAAGTGATGCCACAAAAGTTATATAGGTCGCTATTTCTCATCGTTTGCTTCTTTTTTGCATTGCAATTGCAATCGGCAAACGAAGGCAGACCTTTTGTGCGCAACTTTTCGAGCGATGAATATCACGCACACAACCGAAATATGGACATCATTGCCGATGGTAAAGGCAATGTTTTCGTTGCCAATTTCGAAGGTTTGATGTATTACGATGGCGTGCAATTTCGCATATTGCATACGCCTGGCATTTCCCGACTCACCAAACTGCTCCGCGATAAAAGCGGTCGGCTGTGGTTTGGCGGCTACAACGTTTTCGGTTTTGTGACAACCGACAAAAACGGTCGCTTGCAACTAAACACCATTCATGCGGAATCGACTTCCACAAAGATAGGCGAGGTGACGGCTTTGAATGAAATAGATTCGGGAATCGAGGTCGTTACGATGGCGGGAAATCGATTTATTTACGATGGAAAAGCGCTTAAAGAAAGCGGTTCATCGAAAGAAAAAAATAATGCAGATGCATCCACTTCGGCAACGACTGTAGGCGGTTTCAAAGTCAACCATCTCTTGTCGCTTCCTACTGGAGAAAAATTGGTAGGAACTGAAGGCGGTGGCGTGATTTGCATAGGCAAAAATGGCGAACGACGTTTTGTGCTCAACAGAACGTATGGATTGTGCAGCGATAACGTCACGCGACTATCGTATGACGGCAATGGGCGCGTGTGGGGTGCAACAGATAACGGCATATTCTGCATCAGCTATCCTTCAGCCTTTACACATATTTCCGAAACTGAAGGCTTGAAAGGCGAAGTTCTAACGATTGCCAAATTCAATGGAAAGATTTACGTTGGTACTTCACAAGGATTATTCGTCAATAACGGCGAAAGCTATGTGCAGTTGTCGGGTTTGAACAGTTCATGCTGGCAACTCGCAACCAACACGAACGCGCTTTACGCTGCTACTGCAACAGGACTTTATCGCGTCAATGGTACATCGCTCACGCCTCTCACTACACAACACACGCTATCCGTACTTCCCATGCCCGACGGAACGTGCTTGGTGGGCGAATTGAAGGGCGTTTGCAGTGTGGAATCTAATGGAAAAAAGACCGAAAAGGCTGCAATAGAACACGTAACGAAGATTCTACCCGAAAGTGACGGCACAATATTTTTGCAAGACATTTATGGGCATGTTTATAAAAAGACAACTACCGAGACAACCTTTACTCCTATCAACGCAGCAGCACGCTTGAGCGACGACGCTGTTGTGAGTATGTTCGAGGGAAACAACGGACTCGATATTATCTCTAATAAAATAATATATGTATGGGATAAAAACCAATCGGCTTTTATACCAAAAGATACGCTATACGACGCATTCGATTATCCACAATCTATCTTTAACGACCCAACTGGTTACATCTGGTTCACAGACAACACAGGTAAAAACGTAACTCCGTTCTTCCGACGCGTAATTGATAAAAATATCACGCCATGGCTGCAGACGATGAACGAGATGCAAGTAACTGCGTTGCTGCGCGAAGACGATGACGTGCTATTTGGTGGAAAACAAGAAATCGTTTGCTGGAAAGTCGATGCTACAGACCCTTCATTCAACGTTAAACCTGCCGTATTCATTCGCGAAATCACGCTTGGAGCAGATTCTGTTGTGTGGGGCGGTTACGCAGACGCACAAAGTCTTGCGCCACGTCAATCGTTTAAGGAATTATCTTTTAGCAGTAGAAATCGAACGCTCACGTTTACGTTCTCTACTGCCGTAGAACCAATTTTTGGCGATGTAGAATATCGCTATCGCATCAACGATTCCGACGAGTGGAGCGAGTGGTCAACCAACACAACTGCCGACTTTGTCAATCTTTCTTCTGGCAATTACACTTTCGAAGTGCAAGCACGCGATTGCTTTGGTCGCACATCAGAAGTGGCAAAAGTGCCATTCCGCATCGCATGGCCATGGTATCTGCGTTGGTGGAGCATTCTTTTCTATCTTATTGCATTAGCAGCACTCGTCTATGGCGTCGTTCGCTGGCGTATGCAACGTCTTTTGAAAGAAAAAGCACGACTGGAAGGAATCGTAGATGAACGAACGGCTGAATTGCGACAACAAAAGGAGCAAGTAGAAGAAAAGTCTGCCAGTCTGGAGCATGCACTTAACGAACTGGAGCAAGCACAGAACACGCTGGTGCGCCAAGAGAAAATGGCAACTGTCGGTAAACTCACCAAAGGACTCATCGACCGCATCCTTAACCCTATCAATTACATCAATAACTTCTCAAATCTTTCTGCTGGATTAGCAGACGATCTTCTTGAAGACATCGACGAGGATAAGGAAAACATTACGCCAGAAATCTATGACGACCTAAAAGATGTGACAAGCATGATTCGGTCGAATTTATCCAAAGTAGTTGAGCATGGAACAAACGCTTCTCGCGTGCTAAAGGCTATGGAGGAGATGCTCAAAGAACGAGTTGGCAAAAAAGTGCCTACAGATATCGCTGAAATATGCCGTCAGGATATGGAAATTCTCGGCAATTATTTTAAGAACGACATCGAACAATACAACATTCAAACACAAATAGAAGGCTGTGACGATAAAGTAGAAATTTTGGCTGACGCTTCTTCGATGAGTAAAAGCATCATGAGCGTGCTGGTTAACGCAGTTTACGCTGTGAAAAAGAAGTATGCGAAAGCGGTTTATGCACCACAGATTCGTCTTCGACTGGAAACAACCGACGAGGATGTGCTGATTCGGATTTTCGATAACGGCATTGGCATCGAAGATGGCATCAAAGATGAAATTTTTGCACCATTCTTCACTACCAAAACGACAGCCGAAGCCGCTGGTGTAGGGCTTTATCTCGCTAAAGAGACGTTCCAAGCGCACGACGGCGACATTTCCGTCGAGAGTGTGAAGGATGAGTACACCGAATTCACCATAAAACTGAAAAAAGTCTAAGATATGACAAACGAAAACACGATAGCTTCGCTCGAAGCGCTGGTGAAAAAAATGGAGAAACTGGCGTCACTCGGAACGCTTACAGCAGGAATCACGCACGAAATACAGAATCCGCTGAATTTTGTGATTAATTTCAGCAAAATGTCCGAAAAGCTGGTGGAAGAAATCCAAGATATTATCCACGACAATGAAGACGCTATCAATCCAGACGACCGAGATGATTTGTTCGCAGCGCTATCTGACTTGCAGGAGAACATGCAAAAAATCAGCAGTCACGGCGATCGCGCTATCAGCATCGTGAGAAACATTCTGCTTTATAGTCGTGGCAAACAGGATGCGTACATCCCCACCGACATTCCAAAGATTGTCAAAGAATACGTGTGGCTTTCTTATCACTCGATGCGTGCAAACAACAAAGGTTTCAATGTAACCATCAACGAAACGTACGCAAATGGTATGCCATTGATTGAAGTTGTGCCGCAAGACCTTTGTCGTGCGATTCTAAACATCATGAACAATGCTTGCTACACAGTGCTCAAGCGTCAGAAAGCGGCGGACGAAAATTATAAACCGACCATCGACGTCGTTGTTTCACAACAAAACGGAAATCTGCTCATTACAATCGCCGACAATGGCGAGGGAATGACCGAAGAAGTTCAGCAGAAAATCTACGAAGAATTCTTCACCACCAAACCTGAAGGCGAAGGAACAGGACTTGGAATGGCGTTAACGCGCGACATAATCGAACAAAAGCACGACGGAAAGCTATCGTTTACTTCCACAGAAGGCGAAGGTACAACGTTCACAATAGAAATTCCAATAAAGAAAGATTGATATGGCGACATTGCGACACTTAGTTTTCTCAGCATGCTTACTGTTTTCATTTGCTACTGCATGGGCACAGAAAAATACTGACGCTATGCAGTCTTATACTGAAGCAGAAAGCGAGTACGAAATCGGACATTTCGAACAGGCTGACAGCATTCTCAAGGCGAATATGTCGTCTTATTCAACCACGATGAAGGCGAGTGCTTTTCGCCTTTTGGCGCTTTGTTCGTTGCTTGAAGGTGATGACGAAGCGGCGCGCGAGCATACCAAACAAATGTTTCGCATGAATCCGTATTATACTACGTCAATCTACGATCCCGCACGCTTTGCTGATTTGGTGGATGAACTGAAACAAGGTGGCGCTCGTGTGTCAACAGCATCACAACAAGCCGAGACGCTCGACGAAGTGCCTGTTCCAGTGACGCTTATCACAGAAGATATGATTGAGGCATCAGGCGCCAGAAATCTGCAAGAGCTATTGCTGATTTTCGTGCCTGGCATGTCGCTCGTGGAAGGTTCGGAAGCGAATGTTGCGATGCATGGAATTTATTCTGCTTCACAAGAAAAAATTCTGATAATGCTCGATGGACATCGACTAAATAGCCACGTTACAAACTCAGAGTCGCCAGATTTCCGCACAAGTCTCGACAAAATCAAACAGATTGAGGTGCTTCGCGGTCCTGCTTCATCGCTCTACGGCAACGTCGCATTGACTGCCGTTGTTAACATCATCACTAAGGAAGGCCACGATATAGATGGCGGCACTATGTCGGTGGGACTCGGCAGCAACAACACGTATCGCGCTGATTTTACAATGGGAAAGGAGGGTGTCGATATGGGTTACACCGCTTGGGCATCGATTTACAGTTCTAAAGGTGAAAAACGAAATATCTCGCCCAGCGATCCGTTGTTCTATGGCAACATTGCAGTGCCTGGTTATATGTACATTAACGGCTACAACAACCAACCTTCGTATGATATAGGCTTTACTGGTTATTACAGAAACTTCAGTGTGCTTGTCAACACGCAGAGCTCGAAACGCGTTACGCCGTATCTCCAACTTCTCTACCCGAGTTTGTACAGCTACGATAGCTACCGCTCGCTTGACGGAGTGAAACCCGGACGTAATCGTCGTGAAACGCATCTGGAATTAGCGTATGAGAATACGTGGGGCGACCTTAGTCTGAAAGCGACGCTGTTTGGTGACATCGAAAAAAGCACGTTCTACGATGTGATTGCCGATACATTGAGTTCGCTTTCTGATGCACAAGTGGGTGCAAGCGCTGCTGGAGAGATGATCGACTCGCTCGTTAACGAATTATTGATTCATCGTGGCATCATGGATCAGCTCGCTGGCATGACACAAGAAGAAATTGAAGCGCTGAAATACAAGGCAATCAATATGCTTGTAATGAAACGCGGATTGTATCAAGCGCAAAGTTGGCGCGATTACACGTATGGCGCTTCGTTACAGCTAAGCTATGCGTACAAATTAGGTCGACTCTACGGCACAATTCTCGGTGGAATTCAGGCTGAAAAGAGCAAAATGGATTATAATTCACTGCTTTTCGGCGACGATTTCACGCATGTGCTCGTCACGTTTGCCGAAAAAACGTACACGCTCGCCATCGGAAGCGAATATGTCATCTCGCCTTTCTTGCAGATTAAGTCGTATCTCACCGACAAACTCATCTTCAACGGCGGTATTCGTTACGACCACAAACGCCGTTTCAATGAACGAAATCTCAATGCCTTCTCTCCGCGTGTGTCGCTCATCTATCGGCTCGACAAAAACATGAACATTAAACTTGGATATGCCCATTCCTTCGTTGACGCGCCATACTTCTATCGCGCAAACCGGCTCGGTATTTATCCAGGTGGCGATCAACTCGAAGCGGAAACAATGGACGCCGTTCAGCTCGACTTTGGATGGAATATTCCAAACACGGGTTTGTCTTACGAAGCAAATGTTTACTACAACGGTTTGTCGAATCTCATTTACTACGATACGAAAAACAACTACTATACCAACGCAGGACACGTGAAATTGATTGGTATAGAAAATTCTCTCAAATATCTGTCGAAACATTCATTAGCAACGCTGACCATGTCTTATCAACATGTGCTCAGCAGTCGCGACGCTGACGTCACAGGTCATCACATGAACGATGTGCCCGACTTTATTGCAAACGCGCTTTATCGCTATCGCTGCTTCGACAACAAGTTCGGCAAACTTTCTCTACGTGCAAACGCAACGTTCTATTCGTCGCAATATTCACCAATCGTCAGCTCATCTGTTTATAACGCCAACGGACAAGTCTATTTGCCAGACAATAAAATCTCTGCGCGCGTGACTTTCAACGCTGGAGCCGACTATACCTATCATCGCGCAACGCTTGCGCTCAGCGTTTACAACGTTCTCGGAAAAGATTACGTGCAAGGCGGAAGTTCAAACATTCCAATGCCGCAAGAAGGACGCAGCATCATGGCGACACTGACGTATAAATTTTAGTCTAAAACGCACAAAAAAGATATGCATAAACTACGTTTCAAAAACAACCTCAACGAGTTAGAACGCTTGCACTCGTTCATCGTCAACGAATGTACTGCCGTTGGCGCCGACGAGATGCAGACCGACATGATCAATCTGGCGCTCGAGGAAGTTATCGTAAACGTAATCAATTATGCATATCCCGAAAACGAAGAAGGAGACATTGAATTGCGCTGCACAAAGCGCGACAATACGCTCGTGTTTACACTCATCGACAGCGGAACACCTTTCGATCCAACTGCCGCAAGCGACGTCGACGTCACGCTTTCCGCAGAAGAGCGCCCTATCGGTGGGCTAGGCATCCACATGGCAAAGACAATCATGGACAAAATGACCTATCGCCAACGCGATGGCAAGAATTTCCTAACTTTATCCAAACAAATCAGTCCGATAATCGACTAAAACTCTTTTCGCGTTTTGCATAAAATTTTCCACATGCTTTAACAGTCTTATCGAATAGTATTTCATCGCAAAATCTAATAAATTCCATTTGGAATGTGCATGAGCGAAAAGTAAAGAAATAGGAGTTGCGAATAATTAAGGCAATGATATACTTGTTGCCCTCTTTTTGTTGTAAGATGTTGATTTCATTACCGAAGCTGATGAAAAGTGCATCTGAATTTTAGAAAGCTATTGGTGCTCTGGCAACTTCGCAGCCGGAACGCCCCCATGTCCTTTCGTTTAAGAATACTGAAAATAGGGGCAGGACCGAGTGCAGATATTTACCGCCGTAACCGCCTGATGCTCTTAGCGTTAGAAAAAGTATCTTTTAAGGCCAATAGAAGATAGTTCTATTGCCATTAGAAGATACTCCTATCGG
>Ga0065708_1000090_pt1 | contig 14907 bp, 10 predicted proteins | sample Hoacrofraction12_2_FD_59095 | JGI IMG/M metagenome (GOLD analysis project Ga0065708, IMG submission 59095) | Hoatzin crop microbial communities from Cojedes, Venezuela, sample from fiber fraction 12 v1 | ecosystem: Host-associated > Birds > Digestive system > Esophagus > Crop | place: Venezuela... | reverse complement strand
ATGTTTTTTTCTGTCATATCTTATTTCCAATTATTGGCATGGTAATTATCGTAAATTACTAAAATCTGATGCCACAGTCATACTCAACGAGTATTTCGAGGTCACCGTCTTCAAATGACATATCTTTATTGACTCGAACTGATTGCTTGCAAAGTCCTCTCCAAGAGTTCCAGAAAGTACATGTAACAACCGCATTTCGTTCGTCTAAAATATCAACCCGGGGTAAGAGTGATTCGTCGTTATAAAATTCACTACAATCAATTTTTATATTTGGCAGGATGTTCAAATCAAAGATATAATCTCTAGACCCATAACCTCCATGCCAGTCTCGTGGCATCATTGAGGGCGAGATATGCAATAGAAATGCTTGCCAAATTCCCATTTGGTCAAAAGGTATAGACAGATGCGTAAAGACGGATGGAATAGCTTTAGCCACCTCGTATTCAAGCATACTTGCTATATACATATCATCTGAATATGGGAGAAACTCCTTCTTCGTACCAGTTTGCACCTCCTTTTTCCCAAACAAAGTTTGCTTCGTAGTAAAAAGAGGAATCTCTTTAGTTTGAGGGTCATATTTTATTTGTGCATCACGCTTGCAGGCATATAGTTGCATTCTGGAGCCGTAACGATCGCCCTCTTTAAACACATCTACGACATAACCGTCATCAATCTTAATCTTATCCAACGGCTCCAGAATAGGCATAATGTCATCAAAGCGACTAAAATCAAATTTTTCAACAATCTCTATGAATTTTTCGCCAACAACGGATAGTTCATTCGATGTTGCACTCTTTTTTGGGGGAGCAACATTTTCTCCCGATGCGTCTTCCTTGCGAATAGCAAGTTGTCCTATTACCCATATCCATCCTCGAACAGGATCAGACTCTTTTACATCTGGAAAAAAATCCTTTCGGAAATATAGAGGCAAAACAAGGTCATCATTACTATTACTTTCATCTTCATCTTCTTTCCGATGAAGGAAAATATCACCTTTGTAAAAATCAATGTTCAGTAAAGAAGTGCTCTTCAAATTAGTCACTGGAGACTGGAACTCCCCTTCGTCAGGACATTTCGAATCATGATTGAGATATGTAACCAGTCTTTCCAGACTAAAACGTACAGGTTCGACTTCACCATTTTCATTATATGTTGGTTGCTGACCAATCTTCGCTAGCCAATCAATAGCCTGCTGTCCCTCAAAAGAAAATCCACGTTGGGCTTCCTCCAATTTACATGCTAGTGCAGATAACTCAAAAGATAATGTGTCCCCCACATTGTACGACCTTTTATTAGCATAATAATCCGTTGCAAAAAATGCGAATTCAAAATCACTGATAGAGCAAATGATGGTTGCTTCTACCTGATTATCCCATTCCAATACTTCTTCTATTTTTGCTCTAATGACATTTCCTTCCAGCATCGGATATATCGACATGAAAAATTTTGTCTGACTTTTAGATGAATAAGCCAGCAACGTCAGCATACTCATTTCGCCCTCGCCGAATTTAAGCGAAGCAACATCCGTTCGTTGGTTTTCCATGTCTTCTGCCGTTACTTCCGTGCGAACTTTTTTCCATATCTTTGATTCAGAAATAATCGGTCTCAGGTGATTCTGCATGAATTCACTTGTTGGCATAATCGCATCAATGTGATCGCCATGATTTTGATAGAGTTCTGCCATCGTATTATGTGCTTTAATAGTTAACGATTCTTTATGTAAAACCCTTTTGGGGCCTGATTGCTTATAACATTTTGATATGGGGAAATATAAATGGTACACAAGGTCTCTCCTTTGTCATTTATTATTTCATATCCATCTATGGGATTGTTTATGTTTGGCGCGCTAAAGGATCCTATGCGTCTCCAATGGAAATTTTCTCCTGACAACAATGCTAGTTTTTGCAGATATACCTCATTTGTAGGAATGCCACGAGTTGGAATGGGATTGGTTACAGAATAACCATATTCACCGTATGCTCCTGGTATAATATCAGATGTAGCTACCATCTTCGCAATTTCCCAAGCTCTTAAACATTTCCTCAAACATAGCATCTGGGGCATTCTTAAAAGCTCTTTGGAAACTTTTCTTTGCAACATACTTATATAAAGTCATTGCATCTTCGCGTGATTTAAGACAATTTGTTGGACGAGCCATCAAACCACGGTCAACAATGGCTGCGGCAGATTTGTCCTCCACTCGGTTGAATCGTGAGGTCGTCCACGTTAATACACCCGAAATTTGACTTTTCGTATAACGATGTCCAAATATCTCATACAAATCATCCACTTGAGACCTCATTTGTTCAATACCACCAAACAAAAACTCGGCGACCTTAACCATTAACTGGTCTTCATTTGAAGGCTGTTTCTTTCGCTTAAAAAAATTAAAGATGCCCATATCCTTTATTTCCTATATTGCGTTATAACATAAAACTTCCAGTCATAAATACCATTACTCACAACTTTATCCTTTCCAACGTATGGAATTATTCCAGGAGAAGATGCTCGCAACTTAACCTCACCTGGCGATAATGTTATCGTTTTTGATTCGTGTGGATTAAAATGGAACTCTTCAGAATTGATAGCTAATGTCATTGCTACATCTGCATCATTAAGGATGTTGACTTCTGGGTCATAGTTCTGAGATTCACCTGACAAAGAGAGGACATTACCATCTTGTTCCTCTACTTTCTTATATAGTTGAACATATTTAGAGTGTATCCATCCGCTTTTATCCAATTCAACAAATATAACATGATAAAAACCATCCTCATATTCTTCCGTATCAACAAAAAGGATCTCATTCTTAGGGACTTTTGCTAATACCTCACAATTTGTGGAGGGGCAGGCACGTAAATTCACTGTTGTCGTTGCATAGGCAATGTAATAATCTGCTTTTGCATTAGCAATAAAGCTAATCAATACGATAATAATAACTGCTAATCTTTTCATAATTCATTTCGTTTATTGATTAAATCCAATAGGACGGCGAGTTTGTTTCTTGGATTCAAATTTGTTTCTAATTTGTTCATGATTTAAAAGTTCCTCTTCTGATACAGAAGGTAACTCATTCTTACAAGTTTCAATAGCCTTCATCATGGCCCACATTTCTATTGATTCTTTATCTTGTTTCGCAGAAATCAAAGCGGCTTTGTTAACGAGAACACAGATGTCTTTGGATACATACCCCTTAGTTAATTTTGCTAATTTGTTGTAATCAATATCATTAGACGCAATGCCCTTTAATTGCAAACGCAATAAGGCTTCTCGTTCCGCCTCTGATGGTGCCGGCACATATATTTTAATGTCCATTCGACCTGTTCGTAATGCAGCAGGATCTATCATTGTTGGCTTATTTGTTGCCCCAACAACGATAANTTGCTCATCTGCACAGTTATTTAACTGCGTTAAGAATTCGTTCACCTCTCCTGATTCTGACACATTAGTATGTCTTGAGCGATCTGTTAGCATTGCATCAATCTCATCCAAAAACAATACCGTTGGCGCATTTTCTCTCGCTTGTTGAAATAATGCTGCGATTTTTTCTTGACCACCATGAATGTAAGGAGATGCCACATCAGAACAATGAACATACATATAATTACATCCTAATTCTTCTGCAAATTTCTCTGCGATAAAAGTCTTTCCACATCCTGGAGGACCATATAGCAGTATTCCATTTGGAATCTTTACTCGGAGTTTTTTATATTTCTCAGGTGACTTTATCAAATCTATTACTTCATCTTGTAGGCGTTGTTTTAGCATATCAAGACCAGCCACATCAGCAAATCCATTACCCACTCGCTTCTTCTCAACTTTTTTTTCTTCGGCTGGTTTTGGACTAACATCAAACTTTTCATATTTGCCACCTTGAACTATCACCTCTCCAGTCAAAGCCTTTAAAAATTCGTCTGCGCTTTGGAAGCGTTCATCCACATCTTGGTTCAAAGACTTCGCTATTATATTCAAAAGTTGATCATCAAGTTCAAATACATTGATGTCAGGTATTGGAAGTGGTGTTTTGCGCGCTTCGAGCACAACCTTTTCAATTTCTCTAGTTGGCACCTTTGTCAAGTCTACTTGCCAAGGTAAGAATCCAAATATCATTTGATACATCAGTGTTCCTACTGCATATAAATCTGTGCGTGTGGAATATAGTCCCTTGAACATCTCTGGAGCCATATAAAAGGGAGAAAGTCCACTCATATAGCATCGGCGATTCTGATTGTCAAGAACACGAGCATGACCGAAATCCATAATTTTGGGAATGGGGGTTGACGCACCTAAGTCCAGCATTATGCTTCTCGGAGAAATTCCATTGTGAATGATGGGATGTTTACTTGAATGCAAATACTTCAAGGCATTTAATATGCCCGTTACGATATGCTTTACTTCATAGATTGTGCAAATGTGTTCACGCGCAAGCTTATCTATCAGCATCTCTCCTGGAAAGAAATCGGAGACGGCAAAAGCATATCTTTGGCCATCAACAATGGTTTCCCCAGCATCAACTAACTTCATGATATTGGCATGAGATATACCACGAGCTATTTCTATCTCTGAAACAGCATGGCTTTCATTCTCAAATTGGAGACCTGAAAGTTTGGCCAGATTGATGAGTCTCATAAAATACTTCTCATTATGATCACCTGTTACTCGCAGCATCTCATAATAAGATTCTTTTTTAAGAGAAAATATCACTTTGTATGACCCTATGTTCTCGTTCATCGAAATATTTTTATAGTAGGAGGATTTTACATCCTCCTACTAGATTTGACATTATCTACTCTGGCGTAAAAGACCTGCATTCTGAGGTTTCTCACTACGCGGTAACATATCCGAGAGTTCATAAGCTATTGGTCGCAATTCATCGGCTGTAGCTTTGCCGCTCTTGATGATTTCCAGACCTTGATTTATGAGACTTCTTGCACGAGAAGGATTCGTCCATTTCTTAGTGTTAAAATTTCGATTCCACTGTTGAATCCAAGAAATGTAGAATTCGATTTCTGCCAGTTTATAATCTAGTTGCCACATCTGATCATATAGTTGATTGGCGGCATCCATGTCTTTAGCTGCAATGATTCTATCAACATCAGTTTTGAGTTTCTGTATGACCACGGTTGTTTTATCATTACCATATTTTCGATTATCTTCAGTCAGCTCTCGATACATGCCCAAAAGCTTATTCTCCATACGTTGCCAATCGCCCAAAGAATATTCTGTATCAATCTTAGACAGAACGTCTTTTAACGTTTCTAATGCTTTCTCTTTCTGGTCGCGTTCCTTATCTTTTGAAGCCGTGAAAGAATCAGCAGCATCATCCAACTGTTGGTTCAATGCAGTGTTATCTAATGACTGCAACTTTTTCCTGGCATCTTCAATATCTGCAAGATAAACTTCTGGGTCTGCTACTTTGGATTTCACGCTTGTAAGCCTATCTGTTATAGTAATATCCATATTCAGATATGGAATATCAACAGTAAAATCATCCACAGTTCCTGATTTGTCTGCATGAATGGTGACATTTATCTCACTACCAGCAGGAAGTATTGATGGAATATCGTCACCTGTAAAATAGCAATCATACAAATGTGTACAATATATCCGCTTTAACTTTTTGTGCTCACGTTTCATCTGGTCAATGTCCTTATCTGTTTGTAGAATCGGAAATATAACCTTGTCCGTGGTCATTCCTGGACGGATTTCTCTATCAGTCACCATTCTTATGCTACCATTTTTACCATATGCAGGAAGTGGCAGGTTCTTTTTTAAACCTTCCAAAGGAGTAAAGACGACATCATCGTCCTCATCAACTGTAGCAAGTCCCAGATGTAAGGGTAATACTGCATCACCGATACCATCAATGCCTTGAATGATGGATATTGTCTGTGGTTCACAATCTATTTTATCGCCTTTTGAGTCGTAACAGCGTATCTCAAAAACATTGGTGCAATCAGTTTTAAGTTTCAACTCCAATGCGTCACCATCAACTCCTATCCGTACACGACCAGTATTAAACTCTCCATCAGTACGCACGAGGTCCACATATATGGAATCTTCACCATAATCTTCACTCTTATCCTTTAAGAATTTCACCGCGGCAAATTCTATTTCCTCTACAGAAGTACTCTTAACAGCAATTTCTAATTGCACCTTGGAGCGGTCTCTACGTTGATCCATCAAAGCTTCAGGCACGTCAATGGTGCTACCATAAAGTGCTGCACCGCACGCCACCGCGGTCATCGGGTCAATGCTTGTGTCCACATTCGGAGTTATTTGTTCTCTAAGCATTCGACGAAGAATTGGTGAATGGGTAGGGCCTCCGACTAGAATCAACGCACCCAGATCTTTTCCATCCAGATTATTGCGTTCTAATAAAGTCTTGGTTATATCTATTGCTTTTTGAAAAATGGGAGCTGCAACAGGTTCCAAATCGTCTTGAGTAATAGTTAAATCTAGTTCAAACTCCATATTATTATCATCGGTTCCATACTCGTCACCTAAATCGGTTTGTATTGCATACGAATCTTGGAAAGAGAGAGCAATCTTTGCTTCTTCTGCTTTTGATTTCCACATCGAGCGGAAACCCTCTTTTTTCTCGCATTCGATGATGGAGTACTCATTTGCCAAATACGGGATTATGATTTGTTCAACAATGGCCGTATCAATATCCTTACCTCCTAAATGATTATTGCCGGCTGTATCAACCGCCTTCATTATGCCATCTTCAATACGCATAAGAGCTGCATCAAAAGTGCCACCGCCGAAATCGAAAACCAACCAATATGCGTTCTTCATCTTAGATGCTAATCCGTATGCCACAGAAGCCGCCACAGGCTCTTGAATCAACTCAAAATGATCGAAACCTGCAATCAGCGCAGCACGTTTTGTAGCATCCTTCTGGTTATTATTAAATAAGGCGGGAACCGTTATGACAGCNTCTTTAACCTCATCATCCAATACGTAACTACGAAGGGTCTTCAAAACTTCAGCAGACAGTCTTTCTGGAGTCAGATATGGATCTTGACCACTTTTTTCAAGATTATAGCTATAAAGAGTTTCATCTGTACCCATAATACGCTTAAACTCAACATAGGTGTTGCGTTTGTAACCTTCTTTGACAAAACTCAAAGCCCAATCTTTTGCTAACTGACTATATGCCTTTGCACCGACCAGCAATCGTCCCTTAGGGTTGATTGTTACGCAAGAAGGTGTCGTGTCGCCTTGAGTCGGACTCTTTTTTATAACGGCCTGACCATTTTCAAATCTAGCAATGGCAGAATTGGTTGTTCCCAAATCAATGCCATAGATAATCTTATTACTTGCCATATTTTATTTTAGTTTAAATTATTCATTATATTCAATAACCACCTCTGCTGCTTGAATCAACTTTCCTTGATATGAGACTTGTGGTTTTATTACGCGTTTAATACGATTCGTACCAGGTTCCATTTCTTCATTTAGCTCCAGAGTGCCTATCATATTATCTCCTTCATGATATGAGCGCCCCACAAGTGATGGAACTTCGTATTGATTACTCTGCAAAGTTGTAAAAACAGATTTTAGACGATTCTTCAACTGAGAAACGCCTTTTATCGAATCATCCATATAATCAAGGTTTTGTTGCATCCGCACCAAATCATTGATAATGGACAACACGATTGAGTGATCCAATGCTGAACTAGGTGTCATTCCTTCAGCCAGAGAAGAGGAATGAACCTCCGAAATCGATTGTGGTAATTTTCTGTCCATGTTTTATATCATTTATTTAGTCATAATCGATTAAAAAATCGTCATCATCATCTTCTTCTTCATCATCATCATCATCTTCATCAGAAATATCATCCAACAAATCATCCTCTTCGTCTTCATTCAACGTTTCAGATTCCATCAACTCATCATCGATTTCGTCATCAGATGTCATTGTGGTTGTCTCATCTGTTTTAGGAGTAGCTATATCTGAATAGACGGGTGTAACAAGATGAGACTGCGATGNGGTACTATTATTTGAAGTATTTGAAGAACTTAATGAATTAGCTGTTGTTAAAAGTACAAGTAGCATAATCAGGAAAATAACAGTCATAAATATAATAAGGACTATACGATTGCCATCTCCTTGTTGCGAGTTTGCGCCTTCTTTTGCTTGTTTAGCGTACATTCCATTTGGATAAACCTTCATGTATGCGCTGTATGCTTTTTGAGCTACGCATGCATTCCAATAAGACTTTTCGGCCTCGCACTTTCTCGAAATTTCCTTGTCAACTTCAGTTTGAGCTTCTTGTTGATGACGTCCTTTGGGATATGTATCTAAGTATTTTTTATAATCACCTTTAATAACACATTCATTCCAATAGTCATCATCCTCCTTTTCAAGCTTTGAAACTTTAATTTTAGCGTCATTACGGAATTTTCCATCAACAAATCTTTTCAGATAATTCTGATAATCTTCAATAGTTCGACATGCGCTAAAGAACTCATATTCAGTTCTTAAATCGATCGTAGGCTTATAAGAATTTATGTTAATTCCCATATCACCTGACTGCTCAATAAATACTTTTTTATTTCTTTTATATCTATCTATAAAGGTTGTATTTGTCTCTATCTGGTCTATATTAACCAGTAAAGCACAGATGTCTGACAACATTCTCTTTATTTCATCTCTTTTAGACGAAATCTTGGAGTTATAGAATCGCCCATAGTAGCTTCCGCCAGATGATTCTATTAGTTTGTCGAATTCATCAAAAGACTTATTGAAAACAGAAATAGCAATCGACAAAGCACATTCTGCTACTGAAGTAGAAAACTCCAAATAATACTTATTGTCTTTTTCTTCGAGTTCCTTTATCTTTACTAATTTGGGAGCAGCTGTTTCCAACATCATCATCGCATCCTTAATCGTCTGATTAGTACGATTATAAGCATCGGACAACATCGAATTCAGGTCACCAATTAAAGAAAAAATTTCTTTGGGCGGAACATTTTCCTTTCTTATTCTTACGATTTCCTGATAAGCATCGTCTATCTCGCTCTTCAATGCAGGATTACAAGCCAATTCTAATGCAGCAGACGTTAACTCTATGCAATTATCCGTTGTATCAAATTCTTTCGTGAAGAATTTTTGATGGTATTGTTGGGCAGATTGCAAAATCTGTGTGGCNGCTTTATCACAGACCTGTGTATATCGATAATCTTCTTTTGTACCATAAATATCGCTGAGGACAACTAGATTTCCAATGGATACATTCNTTAAACGTTCAATCGCTCTATAAAAATCAATACCCTTCTCAGCCTTTGTCTTTGATGTAGTCTCTATCGATTTAAGTATTTTATGTATAGGAGTTTTTGCATAATATTCCTCCAAATAGTTTTCGTCAGTTGAACTACAATCACAGCACTCTTTAAAGATCCTTAGCCAATCAACATTAGGAATCTCCTTAAGCAAGGTGTCCATAAAAAGTTGTGACAATTCTGTTTCTGTTATGATGTAATTACTATCACATATCGCTGCGACAAAATCAGTCCTATACTTTTCTTCATGAATAAGTTCGGAAATACAACTAACAAATAATTTGTTATCGCCAGTTATAAAACTGAGGGCAGCCATATTTTGCAATGAAGAAAATCCATCCCTATTATCCCACACATCAATAGCTTTTGCAACATTTCGGCTACTTATCATCTTAAGAGCCTCGCAGTCTTGTGATGTTACATTTGAGAACCAGAATAATGCGTATCTTAATCTCTCCTTATTGTCGCCCAAAATTGTTGATGCTTGACCGATCTCATTTTCTTTACGATTTGGTAAAAGCATGCGGTGGCGCTTCAAATCATAAGCAGTTTCAAGGTGACCGATTAAACGCCTCGTTGCATTTATTTGCTGGATAGTATAATTATCTTCTTCATCATAATCGGCATCATCATGCTCCTCTTCCCACTTAAGATAAGTGTCAGACTTATATAGTGAATCTAATTTTTCACGTTCATCAACAATGCGATTATATATTTGATTTAGAGACAGCTGCGACANCTCTACATCTTCCTCTGAATAGTAATCTTTAAATAGATTAAGCTGTTTTGTGTACAAATCTGGGTATAAACCATCAAGAATGTCATCAACCTCAAATGTAACAGATTTGCCCACTTTTGCGAATGACAGCATTTTTGATTTATTAGAAGCAAGGTTACGAGGAGTGGCATTACAATATACGCCCATGATTCGGTATGGGTTATTAGAAACCAAAGGACATGTAATTAGTCGAAGGTCACCATTCTTATCATATTTACGTTTTAATAGCTCTAAACGTTTTTTTGCTCTCTCATGACCGTTATGCGCTGATTTTTCATACCAATAATGCGCTTCACCATAATCTTGGAGTAATCCTCGACCCTCCTCTAATAATATACCCAAATTACATTGGCCGTATTCACTTCCGTTAAAAGCCGCTTTTTTATACCAATATATAGCTAAATCAATGTCTTTTTCAACACCATTCCCATGTTCATATAACGAACCAAGATTGTTCTGCGCTGTTGCTCGTCCTTTTTGAGCAGCTTTCAAATACCAAAAGGCAGCTTTCTTGGAATCCTTTTCTACACCATATCCAAAGTCATAGAAAACGCCTAACGCTTCTAAAGCACCTGCATTTCCTTGCTCAGCTGATTTTTTATACCAATCAAAAGCTTTGCCAAGATCTTTCGTAACCCCTAGTCCATAGCGATAGAGAACCGCAATATTACATTGTGCATAGCTGTCTCCTTGTTCAGCTGCCTTCAAATACCACATCATTGCTGTGGAATAATTCTTAGGAACGCCGTCACCGTTATGATATGCGCAACCCAATGAATTCTGAGCATCTGCTTCACCAGCAGTTGCTCGTTCTTGAAGTTTTGCTATGTATTCTTTGGTATTACTCATATCTATTCCTAATTAAAAGCTTCATCTTCATTGGCTGTCTCTAAGCGTAAATTTCCGTTAACGACAGGATACAACGTGTACTCCATATAGGCCGAAAAGAGTTTCACAGGGCCATCTTTTTGCACTACTCCACCATATACGAAACCTCCTGTACGGCCTCCCACAATTTTATTTGGATTCCACCCCTTGCCAGAATAAAAATAAACTAAATAATTTCCATCCGGGACATACATGCGCGCTGTTTCACCACCTTTTATATATATGTGGTTTACATAACGATTATCGCGACTTCGTTTAACAATAACCACATAGTCGCTGTTCCCAGACGTCTTAAAGTCAAAATAATTTTCTCCTGTCTGCGCTCTTCCAAAGCTTGATGCGTAAGGTTTAGAACCCGTCCTCAAAGAGTTGTCTCTGTATTCTTCATCAGGATCATAAGTTGGTTCTGTAACTATGTTTTTTCCCGATTCAGAATTTTGTTCGCTAAGTGTCTCTTTAGTTGGAGAATCATCAACTGAAGATGTTTCTTTAACAGCAGATGGAGTAGCTGAATTAGAAACCTGATTGGGGGTAGTTGATATTAGTAATACTGTAATGATGGCAATAGCTGTTGCCAAAATAGCGATAATCCATAAAGANTTTTTTTTGCGTCTCTTTCTTCCGATTATATCATTTGCCAGAATACCATACTTGCCATTTGGGTATTTCTGGACATAGTTTCTCAGGTCTACTAGCGTTTTACATAATTTGTACTGCCGTTCTTCTTCTGCTTCTCTTAATTGTTCAACGTAACGACCGTTTGGATATTTACTATAGTAAGTCCCATATTGACCCGTCTTTAGGGCGGCTTGATAAACAATGTCTTCGATTTTTAACTGGGCAATAAGGCTCAACTGATGAGATGGATTGTGTAGTATAAATCTGTTGTAGTCTGCAATAGTCTGACATCCATCGAAATCATTCTTTATTGCCATTTGCTTGGCATCTGCAATCTTTTTAGTAGCTTCTAAACGATGTAATCCTTTCGGGAATTCTTTTAGATAATCTTCCCACGCAGGGATTGAGTTGCNTTGTTTAAATGAAGCATCGTCTATACGTTCTTTGATTAAGGCTGCACTAGGATGGTCTGGCCATAGTTGAAGCATCGAGCGGTATTCATACACCGTGCCAATAGTTGTCCCAAGAAGCATCCTATTTAGTGTATCCAAAACCTTATCTTCGTTATGGCTATTAGGAAACTTCCTCTTATATGATAGCAAAGCCTTCCTATATTCAGAGAATGAAGTCCCTATTTTCGGGAATGCATCGTCCTCTATTTCCCAAAGACGCTGCATTGCTTCACCAAAATGAGAACCGTTGGGATAATTTCTCGTATAGTCCAAAAGAGACGCATAATCATTGCATTCAGCATATACGTCATCTTCCGTAACAAGAGATATAGAAGCCATTGGAATTTCTATCTCAATATCATCATTTTCTGAGAGATATTCCTTAATATTTTCATTAAACCTCTTCAACTTATCATCTACAAATCGTGTTTCTAGGTTCAGCTGCTCCAGATTTACGCACAACTGTGAAGCAAGTCGTAATTTATTTGCAAAGTTTAATTTTGCAACACTAACATCGTTTCGAGGATTCTCATATTTCCTTTTTGCAGACTCCAAATCATTTTGACAAGCGTATAAAGCATTATCTGCTATTTGGGTCGAAATCCTAATATAATAGGGGTTATTATTTCCGAGTGCGGCCTTAATTTGTATAAGGTGTGGAACACAATTTTTAAGAAGCTGAAGAGACCACCTGGCTTCATCAGGCTTCCTGCAAAAATCTTCTATTTCTTTGCGAATGGAGAGGCTTTGAGACTTAACTTCTTCTGGAGCCAAATAAGCGATTTCTTGCTTTAACTTTTTCCCAAACTCGGTACAGTCATCTTTAACTTTACTTGAATAAGAAATCTTATAGATCTCTCTCAATAATGAAACAATATTCTCTACAGGTTTGGCATCCCAGAATCTTGTATTATTATAGTATTGTTTCACTTTTACAAGCATCATCTTCGAATATTCCGAAAGTGCCAGTTGACCCTCCGGATTAGGCAAACCATTCTCATTCTCGCTTGTTTCGATAATAGTTTTGAAATACGGTTGGGCCTTCTTTTGCATAGAAAGGATTGCCTTCCAATCTATTTCAGAACGCTCCATCCTCTTATCACGAACGTAATTGTCAAGATAATTTATAGCAGCTTCATTGTAGACTTGCATGATAAAGTTTAAGGAGCCTGTATGAAAAAGAGTTCCTGTACAGAGACCCTTGAAGCGTTTCCACCAGGTATTAGTAGTCTCTTCTTCATCATCAGTATCATCATTTACCAATGTGATTAGAAGACGTTTCTTCATGTCGTCTGTAAGCTTGTCCACTTCAAATAGGCGCAGAAAATACTGAGCAACTAGATCATAATTTTCTGCGACATAAGCGCCAACTATAACATTCACGCAACTCGCTTTGTCTTCACCAGACAAACCAGAATGAACAATATCAATAGAAGCNGTGGAGTCGGGGTTTAGTCTTGCATTTCGGTGAATCCAAAAATAAGAATAGTATTCCGAATCTGTTTCCGATGACAATAGCGATATTGCTTTCTCTATTTCGGGTTCAGAACGGTCAATAGAACCAAAAATGTCAACAAAATCACTATCGAAATGGCAATCTTTCCCCACTTTGCGAAACGCACGAATCCGGGCGATATTCGCAGTCCTAATCCTTAACTGGTCATTAGCGAACACGCCTAAAACTCTATATGGATTCTGTGCAAAATTAATCATATAGTTATATCCGTTGTTTATTCACATCTGATTGAACAATTAAATCTTTTATGTCAACTTCCAGAAGTCGAGCAATTTCAAGAAGGGTCTCTAGACTTGGCTGCGTAGTGTTGGTGCACCACTTTGATACAGTCGCAGGATCTTTGCCTAAAGTCTCAGCTAACCATTTACTTGTTCTTTTCTTTTCTACTAGAACAACTTTTAGTCTATTAACGTCTGCCATTTTGTTTAATATGTAGTTGATTTTTTCGCAAAGATAATGAAAAAAAAACAATCACAAAGGCTTTTGGCGAATTTTTTTGATTATTTCTTGATTTTTCTTCTTTATCACCCCTAAATAGGCCCAAATCTGGATGTGTTTATTTCTACCCGAAACGGATGGAAATGATCAATGGATTAAACTTGTTGATAATAACTATCACCTAACAAAACTGTTTTTCTGCTCATTCATCTGCATCTTCCTCTTTTAGGATGTTTGCCCAATACTTGACATGCTGCCGCTGCACAACGTCTTGCCCATCTCTCATCATCATCGTTCTTGTCACGCCACGGCATATCATTTGAAGTTCCACCACCCAGATTTTCTGACGCTGCCTGTGGAAGGAGTAATCCAACNAAGATGGCTGCCGCCATATTAGTCAGTTCATCGCAGTTGGCAGTAAAACGGTAATCGAACTCGTCATTCCACACCTTTTTTGCTATTGCTGGCACATAGAATCGTTCGGCTTCGCCATCATGATGAATATCCATCGGCACATGTCCTGTGCGTGGTTGGCGATAATCTGGCAACGACCTTGTTTCAGAGCGACTATCATCTCTTGTATGCGTTTCTGCTACAGTCCGTTGCTCTTGCTTCTCCGCTTTTCTGTCGTAATAACCATTAAGGACTTTCTGTACCTTATCTTTTGCTCGTTCCTGTTGTTCGCCAGTCAGCCACAGTTGGGAAAAGAAAAGGAGCATGTTGGCACTTTTTTCCTTGTTGGGCGAAGCGAATATGTAATCCCTGACGGGTACATAATGCTCATGTGTGAAAATATCGAATATAGAAGTAGCATAGTCAACGATGGCACTAATGGCATTTTGGCACTTTTCCTCCAGTCCTTTCAGAAATGTTTGGAGTCTTGCTTCAATGTGCTTGATTTCGTAATCCTTTTCGTCAATGATTTT
>Ga0065708_1006674_pt1 | contig 14937 bp, 8 predicted proteins | sample Hoacrofraction12_2_FD_59095 | JGI IMG/M metagenome (GOLD analysis project Ga0065708, IMG submission 59095) | Hoatzin crop microbial communities from Cojedes, Venezuela, sample from fiber fraction 12 v1 | ecosystem: Host-associated > Birds > Digestive system > Esophagus > Crop | place: Venezuela... | reverse complement strand
TGATGCCACTATCGTCTATACGACCGATGGCACGACGCCCACCGCCAGCAGCACCACTGCCACGGGCAGCGTGACGCTCACCATTGAAGAGACCACGACCCTGCAAGCTGGTATCCTGCATGACGGCAAGGTTTACAATGTGACATCTCGCACTTACACCATCACCAAGGAAACCGAGGATGTTTACACGCCGACCGTGACCGATGGCGAGGTGAGCGTGTTCCTAGAGACCGATGGCTCGACCATCACCACGTGGATTTGGGACAGCAGCAACAACTACACGGGTGGCACCTGGCCTGGCCAGTCGATGACCTATATGGGCTTGACCGCCGAGGGTCGCAAAGTTTACAAGTGGACCTACAGTGGTGACCTGACCACGATGCCCAGCAACATCATCTTTGTTGTTGACGGCACTCAGACCGCCGACTTGACCTTCGTGAACCACGGCTACTACATCGACGGCACCTACAATTACACCGTTGGAGCCGATGTCGAGGACGTTTACACACCCAGCGTGACCAGTAGTGAAAAGAGCGTGTTCTTGGAAACCGATGGCTCGACCATCACCACATGGGTGTGGGACGACAGCAACAACTACACGGGTGGCACATGGCCTGGCCAGTCGATGACCTATATGGGTCTGAACGCTAATGGTCGCAAGATCTACAAGTGGACCTACAGCGGCAGCTTGACCACGATGCCCAGCAGCATCATCTTTGTTGTTGACGGCACTCAGACCGCCGATTTGGACTATGTGAACCACGGCTACTACATCGACGGCACTTACAAGTACACCGTTGAGGCTGAGGGTGAAGAAGAAGAGGAGGTAATCCCGACCCTGACGATTGACAAGGAGGAAGGCACCTACAGCGAGAGTGTGACGGTGAAGATTACCGCCAGCAGCGATGATGCCACTATCGTCTATACGACCGATGGCACCACACCCACCGCCAGCAGCACCACTGCCACGGGCAGCGTGACGCTCACCATTAAAGAGACCACGACCCTGCAGGCTGGTATCCTGCATGACGGCAAGGTTTACAATGTGACATCTCGCACTTACACCATCACCAAGGAGGCCGAGGACGTTTACACGCCGACCGTGACAGATGGCGAGGTGAGCGTGTTCCTGGAGACCGATGGTTCGACCATCACCACGTGGATTTGGGACGACAGCAACAACTACACGGGTGGCATCTGGCCTGGCCAGTCGATGACCTACATGGGCTTGACCGCCGAGGGTCGCAAGATTTACAAGTGGACCTACAGCGGTGACTTGACCACCATGCCCAGCAACATCATCTTTGTTGTTGACGGCACGCAGACCGCCGACCTGGCGTATGTGAACCACGGCTACTACATTGACGGCACCTACGACCACACTGTTGGTGACACCACGCCCATCGAGGACGTTTACACACCCAGCGTGACCAGCAGCGAGGTGAGCGTGTTCCTGGAGACCGACGGCTCGACCATCACCACATGGGTGTGGGATGACAGCAACAACTACACGGGTGGCACCTGGCCTGGTCAGTCGATGACCTACATGGGCTTGACTGCTGAGGGTCGCAAGATTTACAAGTGGACCTACAGCGGAGACCTGACCACGATGCCCAGCCACATCATCTTTGTTGTTGATGGCACTCAGACCGTCGATCTGGCGTATGTGAACCACGGTTATTACATCGATGGCAACTACAGCTACACTGTTGCATCCTCACTGCTGGGTGACGTCAACATGGACGGTGTTGTGGACATCAGTGACGTGACCACGCTCATCGACTACATCTTGGGCGGTGCTCCCAGCCCGTTTGATGTTGACGCGTCGGACGTGAATCAGGATGGTACAACCGACATCAGTGACGTTACTGGTCTTATTGATATGATTTTAAGCAATTGATAAAAGGTTAGTAAAGTTTTCTAATTTGTTTCGGACCCGCAGGTGACACAAACACACCCCTGCGGGTCATTTTTTTTGTGCAATTAAGATAACAAAGTGGTTTGTTGCTAACATGAAGCGAATTGCATTGAATGTGAATTGTTTGCGCTTCAAGTTAACGCAATAAAAGCGCAACTGGTGAGGTCGCGCGTTCATTGTTGTCGGTTTTCAGGAGCTGGTTACTTGTCGCTGTCGAGAAGGGCCAGATATTCTGTCACCATGTCGGCAACGCCTTCGGGACCAATCTTGTCGGTGCTCAGGTATAAGTCGTAGGTGTCCGCTTGTCCCCACTGCTTGTCCGAAATCTGGTTGTAAAAGTCGGCGCGGGCGTGGTCCGAACGTTCCAGCTTGCGTTGTGCTGCCTGTATGTCCAGATTGTCGCGACCCATGATGCGGGCAAGGCGCTTCTCGTGGGATGCTGTGACAAACACGCTTATCACCTTGTGGGACGTGTCGGCAAGAACCACGTCGGCGCGGCGGCCGACAATCACGCACGACCCCTCGTCTGCCACCTGGTGAATGATATCACTCTGGGCTTGTGAAGCCATGCCGCTCAATGACGGATGCCGAACAAGCTCATCATTGCCATAGCTGAACCTGTAGAGCAACGATGATGGCACCGACTGCTCGTCCATGCGGTTCACAAACTCGCGGCTCAGTCCTTTCTCATCGGCCGTTTTGCTCAACAGCTCGGTGTCATAGTAGGGGATGCCCAGCCGTTGAGCCACCAGTCGTCCCACACTGCGCCCACCAGCACCATAGCTGCGTCCGATAGTGATGACGACAGGAGTGGCCAATGTGATGCCAGAGGATGAATGTGAAGCCGTGGTTGTCGTCGATGACAATGCGGTGGCAGTGGTTGCCGATGAGGATTCTGTGGTCCTGAGCTCACGGTCGGTGCGGTAGATATAGAAGGCCGCTATCACAAACGTCACCACATCGGCAACGGCCATGAAGTAGAGCAAGCCATCAAGCCCCCACACCAGTGGCAGCAACAACGGCAGGCCAACACCCATCACCACCTCGCGCAGCAGTGACAATCCAGTGGACACACGCGCTTTGCCCAGCGACTGGAAGAAGATGAGTACGCCCTTGTTGACACATGCCAACACGAGCAGGCACAGGAACAGACGGATGCACTTGATGCAGAAGTCGGTGTAGTAGGCACTCTCGTGGGCCGAACCAAAGATGGCGGCAAACTGGGCAGGGAACACCTCAAAAATGATGGTTGCCACTAGCCCTATCAGGGCTTCGACCTTGAGCATCTGCCACATCAGCCGGCGAACACGGTCGCGATGACCCGCGCCGATGTTATAGCCCACTAGTGGGATGCAACCTGCCGCAAGACCTATCGCTATCGATATCACAATCTGGAAGAACTTCATCACGATGCCTATCACCGCAGTCGGTATCTGTGCATATTGCTCTTGACCAAAGATGGGGTCCAGCGAGCCATAGTGCTTGGCCATGTTGTTGACCACAGCCATGGACAGCACCACCGAAATCTGGGTCAAGAAGCTGCTGAAGCCCAGCGGCAACGTTTTCTTGAACAGGTGAGGGTAGGGACGGAAACTGTCGCGTTGCAGGTCGATGGTCTGCATGCGCATCAGGTAGCGCACCGCCAACACCGATGACAGCACCTGACCGCCGACAGTGGCGACAGCGGCGCCCATCATGCCCCAGTGTGCCCAAAATATCAGGATGGGGTCAAACACGATGTTGAACACCGCGCCTGCCAGCAACGTCATCATGGCATATCGCGGCGAGCCGTCCGAGCGGATGATGGGATTCACACCCTGGGAAAACATATAGAACGGTATGCCCAGCGATATCCACAGGAAGTACTCGCGGGACATCTCAAACGTCTGCTTGTTCACGTCACCGCCAAACATGCGCAAGATGCTGTCCTGAAACACCAGATACAACAACATCACCACAACACTCACGGCCAGCATCAGCAGCACCGAGTTGCCCACACTGCGGTGGGCATTCTCGCGCTGCCGTGCTCCCAGGCTGATGCTCACAAACGCGCAACAGCCGTCACCAATCATGGTGGCTAGTGCCAGTGCCACCATTGTCAGGGGGAACACCACCGTGTTTGCCGCGTTGCCATATGACCCCAGATAGTCGGCATTGGCGATGAAAATTTGGTCCACAATGTTGTAGAGCGCACCCACCAGCAGCGAGATGATGCAAGGGATGGAATAACGCCGCATCAGGCGACCTGGACTTTCGCTCTCCAAGATGTTAACTTGCTTGTTTTCAGACATAAAATCGTTTTTTAATATAAATATAACCACACAAAAAAATACATGTGCTCTGGCAGAATACGCGTGTCGTATCTGTGCCAGAAGCACATGTATCGTTTCCTTTCTTCAACAGCGGACATGGACACCTCAACTCAAGGGCATGAACTCCGCTTTACGGACTGCAAAATTATAAACTTTTTAAATATCAACAAAATTTTAAGAACTTTAAAAATGAATTGACGCACCCTGTTCCGCTATTACAGATAAGAAAACTGTGATGTAGTTATTGAGTGGATAAAATGTTGTCAACCAGCATGGTGACATCCGAGATGTTCACCTCACCATCGCCATTGAGGTCTGCGACAGGTGCCAGTGCGGTTGCTAGTGTGGCTGTAGCCGAGATTTTCAGGAAATGCCTGCGGGTTGTGTTTGTTGTTTGTCGTTTCATTGTCTGTTGTTGAATTGGTATGACACTGCAAAATTACACCTATTTGAAAACTCCAACTTTGTTCAGAGGTCCATTGCGATTTGTTGTGAGGCTCATAGGCCTTTGCTCTAGAGTGCATTGCCCAATTTTCTTTTTTGGGATTGTTGCAATGATAGAGGATGCACCATCATGCAAGCCAAGCGATTGAGCCGCAACAACCTGTGGCTGTCACGGCTCAATTATTGATGAAAAAGATTACATAACTCTGAATGTCTTAATTGCTGGAAGGCGCATGGCCATATTTGTCTTTATAGATACGTGAAAAATGACTCAAATTCTTGAACCCTACACGATAGCAAGCATCGCTCACACTGTGTCCCTCCATAGCAATCAGCTGGTGGGCAGCCTCGAGACGACGCTGGATAATCCACCGTTGCGGTGACAGCTCGCTACATTTCTTGAAATCCCGTTTGAGTGTGGCAAGGCTACGGCCTGTGTTGCGAGCAATATCCTGTAGTGATAAATCCTCGGCATAGTTTTCGTCAAGATATGCCAGCAGGTCTATCTTCCATGGTTCCACAAAGTCAAACAAGGACGCATACAAGTTGGGGTCGGTGTTGAGCAGCACATACAAGCCCTCATCGGCTGCTGCATGGTCAGTCAGTGCGGGATGTCCCCCACAAGCTGCAACGGTCACAAGCAGAATAGCCACAATCGGTAAAATGAAATATCTCATCATTGTCAATCCTTTATTATTTATTTTTGCGCTGCAAAATTACTAATAGTTTTGCGCTGCCGTTTTGCTCAGAGGCTCATTTTGTTGTCCTGTGCGGCTCACTCACCTTGCTCTGACTTTTTTATCGGGTAAGCAGGATGCTTGTCGTGCATGAAACTTTGCTATCTTGGGTAATCAAGTGACTGCTGTATCGCACGGGAAAGTAGCCTTTATATGCGGCAGTGTGCCTATTTTGGGAAAAAATCTTGCAGAGCAACGGGCGTGTTGATGCTTGCATCACAAGGTGACGGTGAGGTGGAGGTCATCGGTGCGTGATTCGTGGGGTGTGCCGACGGCGTTGCGGTCCTCAAGCAGGCTGCGTGCCAGGGGGTCTAGCCGTGGATAGACATCGTTGTTGAAAAATTCCCACAGGTTGTCAGCCTGGTCGGGAGCAACTTCTTGTATCATGCTGCGTATTCCCTGCTTACCCTGTTGGATGATGTCGTCGGGATTCTTGTCCTGCTCGTTGCCCTCGACAACAGCCAGCATGGTGCGAGCCAGCACCTCGTTGAGGTGACGCAACACCAGTCCCGTTGCCTGCTGGGCGTCTTGCGGCAGGTGGGTCTCACCGCCGCCCATGGCCAGCATTGCCTTGAGTTGGGACATGCGTCCCTGCATCTTGTTCCACACGCGTGTTGACATCATGCTGGCGATGGTGGGCGTGGCATTGATGACACGTTGGCGTCCTTGTTGTCTCAAGTCGGGGCACGAGGGGGTGGCATCCAGCCAGCGTGTGTCGATGTCCATGATGCCAGTGTCACGGTGCAGTGACGCCACGCGCATGGCAAAGGGGTAGGTGATGGCACTGCCTGTGGCGACCTCGACCAGGCTGTCGGTGCCAGTTGTGTTGACACAGCGTGCCGCATCGGTCACATGCAGATGTCCCGTGAAAATGAGGCGCACGCCCGCTTGCATGAGTTGCTGGGCAATGTGCTGGTTATCCTCGACGATGTAGCTGCTCAAGAACTTCTCCTCCTTGTCAAAGTGTGGCACCAGGTGGTGGTGCATGAGGGCGATGACACGTTTGCCCTGTTGCCGTGCGGCGGTGGCATGCTCAATCACCCACTGCAGGGTCTCGGGCTTGACACGTCCGCCGTTGTGATAGGTGTCAGCACTGTCGCCACGGCTGGTGAGATGATTCTCCTCATCACGGTTGCTATCGATGCCGATAACCACGATGCCGTCGAGTGGTTCACAACAGTAGCTGAGTGATGCCGGGTCGCGTTGTGAGGTTTTCCCGTATCCATAGTCGCGGTAGATGTGTGCAAACTCATCGCGGGTGACCGTTGGGGTGGAATGGGTGTCGCTGCCGTCAAATGCGGTGGCGTAGGGGTTGTTCACATCGTGGTTGCCAGGGATAACAAGGGCGGTGATGCCGTGTTGCGTCAAGCGTTGCAGGTGCTGTGCCATGCGTTGATGGCTGGCACGCTCGCCATTGTGGGTGAGGTCACCAGTGATAAACACCAGTGCAGGCCGCAAGGCGATGATGCTGTCGGTGATAGCCGTCATGATGTCATCGCTGAGTGCCATCATCTTGATTTCGCCGCTGTCGGCATTGTCGATAGCGCTGCCAGCAGTGACCAGCGATGGTGCCAGCAAGTGGGTGTCGCTGATGACCACGACACCTTCACCACCAGCGTCACGTGCGCTGGCTTGTATCATCAGGGGAAGTAATGCCATAATCGTTAAAATGAGGGTTGTGATTTTCTTCATGATTATTTGTGGGATTGGGGTTGGTCGTTAGTGGTTGTCACTGCAAATCCCGCGCCAGCCAGTTGTCGCCACAGGGCGGGGTAGCTCTTGCTCACCACTTGTGCGCCTGTGATGGTCAGTCCAGGCCAGCGTATGGCAGCGGGCGCAAATGCCATGGCAATGCGGTGGTCACCATGTGCGTCGATGACTGGCGGTGTGTCCCCTGTGAGGTGTATCCGCTCACCATGCCAGGACACGGCGTCGCCATCTGCCTCGATGTGTAACACATAGCCCAGTTGCCGCAGTCCCAGCCGCAACGCCTCGGTGCGGTCGCTTTCCTTGAGACGCAGTGTGCGCGTGCCAGTGAGCCTGAATGACCGGTCTAGCAGGCACAGCAGCACAGTGAGACTGGGTATCAGGTCGGGGGTTGCCGTCATGTCGGCAAACGCTGAACAGCAGCACACGGGTTGAGCCGCACTAGTGATTTCCACACCGTCGGCATGATAACGGGTTTCCACACCCAGCTGGCGCATGATGACCGCCAGATGGGCGTCACCTTGAACGCTGTCTGCCCACAGGCCGTTGAGGGAGAGCCGAGAATTGGGCAACAGTGTGGTCAGGGCATACCAGATGGCGGCAGCACTCCAGTCCCCTTCTACGAGATAGGTGTCGGGCGGGTTGTATCCCTGTGCCCCAACGTGCACTGTGGCGTTGCTGTCCATGTCAACGCTTGCCCCTAACTGACGCATCACTGTGGCGGTCATGTCCAGATAGGGTCGTGACACGATGTCTCCCATGAGCCTGATGCTGCCACCACCCACCACGGGCAGCAACATCATCACTGCCGACACAAACTGGGAACTCACCCCACCCGACATCACGACATCGCCACCATGCAAGCACCGGCCAGTGATGTGCAGGGGAGGGTATCCCTCGTTGCCCACATACTGGATGTCAGCGCCCAGTTGCCGCAATGCGTCCACTAGCTCACCGATGGGACGTTGCCGCATGCGTGCATCGCCGTCAAGTGTCGCTGAGTGCCTGTCGGGTTGTGCCGCATGATAGGCAGTGAGAAACCGCATGGCTGTGCCTGCTGGCCCCACGTCAACGATGCCCCCAGTCGTCTGCAAGCCTTGCAGCATGGCGGCACTGTCGTCACAGGACGCGGCATGCAGCACCTGTGGCTTGCCGTCACACAGGGCAGCAATGAGCAGCGCACGGGCGGTGATGCTCTTGGAGGTGGGCAACTGGATGTCGCCCTTGAGTTGTGCTGGCGGTTGCAACGTGACGTTCATGATGTCAGATGTTCAATGATGTGATTGGGACAAATTGTGCATTGTGCTCACGTCAGGCAGTAAAAGCAAGCTTTTATTGCCTCTATTAACCGCAAAAGTACAAAAAATCAAGAATATTGTGTAACTTTGTCGCCTAAATTCATCAATTTAACGCAAATCATGAACTTGACATTTGTTGATGCCCTATTGGTCATTATCGTGCTGGCTGGGCTGGTGCTAGGTTACAGCAAGGGGTTGCTCAGACAGGCCACCTCGCTAGTGTCGTGGCTGGTGGGCATTGTGTTGTGCCGATATCTGGGAGACACTGCTGTCAATATCTTCACTGCCGTCGTACCCTCGGCTGTCAATTGGCCGTTTCCCAGCATCACGGTGCGTGCTGTGGCGTTGGTGTTCACTTTCTTGGCAGTGATGCTGTTGCTGCGCCTGGCGTCACGGCTCATCAAGGGGGTGCTTAATTTTGCACGCCTGGGATGGATAGACCGCTGGGGTGGTGCGGCATTATACATTTTCAAGTGCTTGTTCATTGTGAGTGCGGTGCTCAACCTGCTGTTTGCCATCAATCCCAACATGGATACCTTTGGCACCCGCCATGCGTTGAACAACAAACCCTATGAGTTCACGCTCGACTTGATGCCCCGCGTGCTGGGTAGCGAGCAGATGCCCAGCGATTCCCTCAAGCTCTACCGCGACCTCATCGAGCCGTTGCCAGTACTCGACCAATAGGTTTGACTCATACCTGTATGTCCGCTAGTCAACACATCCCACAGAGGTGCGGAAGTGGATGTCTGTGTGCCTTTTGAACAGCAAAATGGACGAGGATGGGAAGATTTTGAGGTTTTTTTACAAGAATGTCGCAAGAAATCACTAAATTTGTCCCCAAATATAGAAATGTGAACAACGCAATAACAAAAGAATATTATTATGGCAAAAAAGAGCGGACTACAGACATTGAAGATGGAACGTCGTGAGCTGCACGACAAGGTCATCAACTACTTTAACCAGCAGGAAGACAATGCTTACAACTACAAGCAGGTGTCGGCTGCCGTGGGCGCTAACACTCCACGGCGGCGGGCATTGATTGTTGAAATCCTGGAACAGCTGGCAGTGGACGGTTTCTTGACCGAAGTGTCATCGGGCCGTTTCAAGGCGGTGAATCGCTCGTCGGTGGCCGAGGGTATCTTTATTCGTCGCAGCAACGGCAAGAACAGTGTGGACATCGCCAGTGATGATGGCACTCCCATCATGGTTGCCGAGCGCAACTCGATGCATGCCCTCAATGGTGACCGTGTGCTGGTGCACATCAGTGCTGCCCGCAGTGGCATGGAGCCTGAGGCCGAAGTCATCAAGATTGTCAAGCGCAAGGAGCAATCGTTTGTCGGTACGCTGGTTGTGAAGAAATATTTTGCCCACCTGGTGACCGATAGCAAGTTCCTTGCCACGGATATCTTTATCCCACTTGACAAGCTGGCAGGTGGCAAGACGGGTGATAAGGTTGTGGTCAAGATTGTGGAGTGGCCCGAGGATGCTAACAGCCCCATCGGCGAGGTTATCGACGTGCTGGGTGTTGCTGGTGAGAACAATGCTGAGATTCATGCTATTCTGGCAGAGTTTGGCTTGCCTTACAAATATCCCGAAAATGTGACCCAAGCTGCCGAGGAGCTGGATGCGGACATTACCGATCAGGAGATTGCCCGTCGTCGTGACATGCGCGACGTGACCACATTTACCATCGACCCCGCCGATGCCAAAGACTTTGACGATGCATTGTCGTTGCGGCAACTGGCCAACGGCAACTGGGAGGTGGGTGTGCACATTGCCGACGTGAGCCACTATGTCACCCCCGATTCGGTGATTGACAAGGAGGCCTATGAGCGTGCCACATCGGTCTATCTGGTTGACCGCACCGTGCCCATGTTGCCCGAGCGGTTGTGTAACTTCATCTGCTCGCTGCGTCCCGATGAGGATAAGTTGACCCACAGTGTTGTGCTGGAACTCACGCCTGACGCCAAGGTGAAGAAATACAAGATTTGCCACACTGTCATCCGCAGCAACCGTCGTTTCTGTTATGAGGAGGCTCAGCACATCATTGAAACAGGTGAGGGCGACTATGCCCACGAGCTGGCGGTGCTCAATGAGCTGGCCAAGACGTTGCGCAAGCGTCGCTTTGAGGAGGGCGGCTCGGTGTCGTTCAATCGTGAGGAAATCAAGTTTGACATCGATGATACAGGTAAGCCCATTGCTGTGCATCAGCATGTGGCTCAAGATGCCAACAAACTCATCGAGGAGTTTATGCTTCTGGCCAACTGCAAGGTGGCTGAACACATCGGCAAGGTGCCTAAGGGGAAGACTGCCAAGGCGTTTGTCTATCGTGTTCACGACCAGCCCAACGAGGAGAAATTGCAAAACTTTGCCGACATTGCGGCACACTTTGGTTACAAGGTGCGCACCAAGGGCAGCACCCGCGACATCAATCGCTCGATTAACAAGATGCTAGAGCAGGCGGCAGGCAAGCCCGAGGAGGAGATGTTGTCTATCCTGGCGATACGCAGCATGGCCAAGGCTTGTTACTCTACCACTAACATTGGTCACTATGGTCTGGCATTTGAGTACTACACCCATTTCACCTCGCCCATACGCCGTTATCCAGACTTGGTTGTGCACCGTCTGCTTGACGTGTATGGCGACGGGGGCAAGAGTGTTGATGCCGAACAACTGGAAGAACGTTGCCAGCACATGAGTTCACAGGAGCAATTGGCTGCCAATGCCGAGCGTGCCAGCATCAAGTACAAGGAAGTGGAATATATGGGCTATCGCTTGGGTGGCGTGTTCACTGGCCACATCTCGGGTGTGACCGAGTGGGGCTTGTATGTGGAACTCGACGAGACGCATTGCGAGGGTCTGGTGTCGATACGCGACCTGGACGACGATTTCTATGAGTTTGACGAGAAAAACTATTGCATTCGTGGCAGGCGCAAACGGCGTGTCTATAGCCTGGGTGACCCCATCACCATTCAGGTAGCACGTGCCGACCTCATCAAGAAGCAACTGGATTATGTGCTGGTTGACGAGGATAACCCAGCTGACAGCAAGCGCATTGACAAGGAACCCATCACCGAACAGAACAGTGGTGCCGTGGCAAGGCTGTCACGTGATGAGCGCAAGAGGCAGGAATATGAGGGCGGTAGCGCGTCACGGCGTCAGCAGCGCGGCAATCGTGGCAACAGTTCGCGCCGGCAAGGTCAACAGGCCCGCAACAACCGCCGCAATAACAAGAACAGCAGCAAGGGAGGTAAAAAATCCAAGAAGAGGTAAAAACATCAAGCGATGGCTGAGGTGACAACAACAGGTGCTCACAAGGTGAAAATCGAGACGTTGGGATGCAAACTCAATTTCTCGGAGTCGGCGACAATGCAATCATTGTTGTCTGCTCAGGGGTTTGAACCTGCTCAGGCTGGTGACACCCCCGATGTGTGTGTCGTTAATACGTGTAGCGTCACCGCCCTGGCCGATAGCAAGTGCCGTCAACACATACGCCACCTCATCCGTCAGTGGCCCCAGGCCCTGGTGGTTGTTACAGGTTGCTATGCCCAGCTCAAGAGTCAGGAGATTGCCCAGATTGAGGGTGTTGACATTGTGCTGGGCAGCGAACAGAAAGGGGACATTGCCACATATGTCAAGCAGTGGTTCAATGACCGTCAGCGACGGTTGGATGTGACTCCCACACGTGACATGCGCCGCTTTGTGCCATCGTGCGACCGTGGTGATCGCACTCGCTATTGGCTCAAGGTGCAGGACGGGTGTGACTACTGGTGCAGCTATTGCACGATACCCATGGCACGCGGCCGCAGCCGCAGTGGTACCATTGCCGCTCTCACAGCCCAGGCTCGAGCCGTGGCCGATGAGGGTGGCCGTGAAATCGTTATCACAGGTGTCAATATTGGGGATTTTGGCAAGAATACTGGTGAGACGTTTATAGACTTGCTCAAGGCTCTGGATGCTGTGGAGGGTATTGACCGCTATCGCATCTCGTCCATCGAGCCAGACTTGCTCACCGACGATATCATCGACTTCTGTGCGCAGTCGCGCGCGTTCATGCCGCATTTCCACATCCCCTTGCAAAGCGGCAGCGATGCGGTGCTCAAGCTCATGCGCCGCCACTATGACAGGCAAGTGTTTGCCGATAAGGTGACACGTTGCCGGCAGGTGATGCCAGATTGTTTCATTGGGGTGGATGTGATGGTGGGCACTCGTGGTGAAACACCTGAGTTGTTTGATGAGAGCTACGATTTCTTGGCTTCGCTCAACGTTCAGCACTTGCATGTGTTCCCTTACAGCGAACGCCCTGGCACTGCCGCGTTGCGCATACCCTATGTAGTGAGTCAGCAGGATAAACAGCAACGTGCGGCACGCATGGGTGAATTGAGCAGGAGACTGCAATCTGATTTCACCAGGCGTTATCTGGGCACAGTTCGCATGGTGTTGCTTGAGCATGGCAATGGCACGTCATCGGTGATGCATGGGTTTACCGACAATTACCTCAGGGTGAATGTTCCCACCGACCTCTCGCTTGCCAACCAACTGGTGGCTGTGAAATTATTAACCCTTAACAAGGATGACCTGAGTGTTGATGCTCAAGTCATTGCTACATGACATTCATGAAACAGGTTGCAGTCATAATTCTCAACTGGAACGGTGCAGAATTGTTGCGGCGGTATCTGCCCAGTGTCATTGCGGGAACCGATGCCAGCATTGCCGATGTCATTGTGGCTGACAACGGTAGTACCGATGAGAGCCGCACTGTGCTTGAGCAAGAGTTTCCACAGGTTATGACATTGCTGTTTGACCAGAATTATGGTTTCGCTCAAGGTTATAATCTGGCTATCGAGCAGACCATGTACCCCTATACTGTGTTGCTCAATAGCGATGTGCGCACTCCACAAGGCTGGCTTAATCCTCTGTTTGACTACATGCAAGAGCATCAGCATGTGGGTGCTGTGATGCCCAAGTTGTTGCAAGACCGTGATGATGACCGCCAGATATTTGAATATGCTGGAGCTGCTGGCGGATATATTGATTGTCATGGTTATCCCTATTGTCGTGGGCGACTGTTTGATAGCATCGAGGATGACTATGGTCAGTATGACGGCAGTCCTCGCAGCGTCTTTTGGGCTACGGGAGCTTGTTTGATGGTTCGCAGTGCCCTCTATCAGCAAGTGGGAGGATTGGATAAAGATTTTTTTGCCCACATGGAAGAAATTGACTTGTGTTGGCGCATGCGGTTGGCGGGCAACGATTTGATGATAGTGCCTGATAGTCATGTCTATCATTTGGGAGGAGGCAGTTTGCCTCAAGGTAATCCCCGCAAGACATATCTCAATTTTCGCAACAACTTGCTGTTGTTGCACAAGAACTTGCCGCGCAACGAGGGACGCCGACTGCTTGTGACACGTCGTCTCATGGACACACTAGCGTGGGGCATGGCTGTGTTCAAGGGACATTGGGGTGATGCCGTTGCTATCTTGAGGGCACATCGCGACTTCAGAAGCATGCGTAAGCAATATACCGACCACCCTGAAGTCAACTTGTTGCGTCAACTTCCCGAAGAACAAGTGAACATCATCACTGCCTACTATCTGAGGGGTATAAAGAGTTTTAATAAACTCAAACTCAACAAAGCAACTGACCCTGAATGATAAACACTTCAAATAAGGATTTATTGAGGATAACGAAAGGAACAAGATATGAACGGTATCATCAACAAACGCAGGTTGCCAGTCGGCATGCAGAGTTTCGAGCAGATTCGCTGCGGTGGCTACATGTATGTGGACAAGACTGAACAGGTGTGGCAGATTGCCAATGACAAGCAGAATAACTTCTTGAGCCGGCCGCGGCGGTTTGGCAAGAGCCTGCTCACCAGCACGCTGGCATGCTATCTTGAGGGCAAGAAAGAACTGTTCCAAGGGTTGAAAATCGTGGAACTGGAACAGCAACTGCCAGCAGAGGAGCAATGGCCTAAACGGCAGGTGTTCCGCTTTGACTTCAGCGGCTATAACACAGCAACCGAACTCAGAAACTATATCAACACGATGATTGCCCGATGGGAAGAAACATATGGCAGAGAGGAAACAGACGAGAATCTTCAAAACCGATTCCTCACGTTGATGGAGAAGGCTCATGAGGCGACGGGGCATCAGGTGGCAGTGCTGGTTGATGAGTACGATTCGCCGCTGCAACACACGCTGTTCAAGGAAAAGGAACATGAGGCGCTAGTTGATGTTTACCGCAGTTTCTTCCCTGCCATGAAGACGGGCAGTGAGCACCTCAAGTGCATGTTCCTCACTGGCATCACCAAGTTCACCCAGTTGAGCCTGTTCAGCACCCTCAACAACGTTTCCATCCTGAGTGCCCTGCCGCAATACGCAACCGTGTGTGGTATCACCCACCAGGAGATGATTGACAACTTCATGCCCGAATTGGAGGCTATGGGTGAGGCCAACGCGTGGACTGTGGAGCAGACGCTGGACAAACTGCGCGACATGTATGATGGCTACCACTTCAGC
>Ga0065708_1007082_pt1 | contig 15008 bp, 11 predicted proteins | sample Hoacrofraction12_2_FD_59095 | JGI IMG/M metagenome (GOLD analysis project Ga0065708, IMG submission 59095) | Hoatzin crop microbial communities from Cojedes, Venezuela, sample from fiber fraction 12 v1 | ecosystem: Host-associated > Birds > Digestive system > Esophagus > Crop | place: Venezuela... | reverse complement strand
GCCCAACTAAAACCACGCGAACGAGCGCGGCTCCTCAGTCTAGTTTCTACTGAACGTATTCAAGCTGGAGCACTTACCGTTACCGAACTAGTGGGATTGGGCCGACAACCACACACAGGGTTTCTCGGCAGGCTTAATCACGAGGACCGACAAATAATTGACCAAGCGATGACCGATGCTGGCATCGCCCACAAAGCCAACAGTTATGTCGCCGACCTAAGCGATGGCGAACGCCAAAAAGCCATGATTGCCAAAGCACTAGCGCAACAGACCCCTATCATTATCCTCGATGAACCCACTGCTTTTCTCGATGTAGCTAGTCGCATCGAGACAATGCGCTTGTTGCAAACGCTAGCTCATGACCAAGACAAAACCATATTACTCAGTAGCCATGATGTGTCACAATCGCTGATGCTAGCCGACGCGCTCTGGCTTATCACCTCTCAACGGGAAGTGCTAACGGGCACACCGCAATCGCTCATTGATGAGGGTGCTATGAATTGCTTGTTCGACAATCCAGCAATCCACTTCAACCCCCAGTTGCTCGACTTCACATTTTAGACCAAAGTTACCTCTTTTTCTTACGAATAGTAACCATCGAGTGACTCTTGAAGTGGTAATGGTCACCTCGTGGAGTCAAAAAATCGATACGCTTGCGCAAGCGACGGCCCATTTTGTCTTTAACTATCCACTCACCATTAAGTTTGGGCACCAACTCACTCTCAACAATGATAGTATCTCCCAATCGAAACCCATATTTTGCAAACATATCGTGCGAAAGTGCTACCCAGTGAATTTGATAATTCTTGAGCTTTGTATAATTGATACGGTCACCACTAGCGGTTACCCAACCAGCCCCTCCTTGACCAGGGTGATATTTGGTAGCACGCAATGTGTATTCCTGACCTGCAGCAGTGAGTGCCATCACGGCAACAGCTGCTAATAAGATTTTTTTCAACATATCGTCTCTTAGCCTTTTTGGTTTGCGGCGGCAAAGGTACTAATAATTTCTTGAATCACGAAATCAGCCCACTTAAGCCCTCATAGCAAACATGTGAGGCACATCCTAATTAGATATGCCTCACATGATGGTTAGAGACGTCATCAAGCTCCAAATCAGTACACCCGTGCGCTCGATGACCTAGAAATTCATTTTGCTTTACTTCTTGAGCACTTTCACATTTGCGCTAGTGCCATCGGTATAACGGATGCATTTGATATAGATACCGCCAACTGGGTTCTGCACCTCACGTCCTTGCAAATCAAAGTAGCGTGTGCTCTCAATCTGCTTGTTACCGTCAAACACATCGTTGATAGCCGAAACGCCAAAGTCGCTCACCTTGTTGCAATTGACAACTGCACCAGTGGTAGCATCGATAATCACAGCCAGCACAGTGAGTTTGCTCTTGTCTTGAACAATAGCTTCGCCGTCAGTGTTGATCAACTCATCGGGATAGATAGCTTGGTCATAAGCATAAACCTCGCCCTTAACGATTTCGTCAGGATATACACCACTCTGGGCACTCGTGGTAAAGACAAGTACATCATTGAAGTGGTAACCCTCGATGGTGCTTGGCCAGCTGCAAACTTCACTTAGATAAGGATCACTAGCATAGCTATCGGCATAGTTAGGATAGTAGTTGCTCTGATCCCAGTCACTACCAGCTTCGCCATACATATCATCCTCGAGCAACATCACTTCAACACTATAGTTGTTACCATTATCGTTGGCAATGAATTCTGACTTCACGGTCACATTGAGACGAGTCTTGCTCTCATCGGTCCAGTTAGCATATACATCCACATCAGCCTTAGCCAGCTGATTTGCTTGATAGTCAATCACCTCGGTGATGCCTAGGCTGTTGCGCTCATAGCCATAGAATGGGTCAACATCATGCACACGGTCAACCCATGCTGCTGGGAAGCCCGATACGGTGCTTGGATAGTAATATGAACTCATGATTTCCATCGGGTCGCTATTATGATAAGCTACGCCCATAAAGTCGTCACCATAGATCTTAGCAAGTTCACGCATAGCCATCAAGCCACGTGTGCACCAGCCACACCAAGTGCCAGTGTATTCCTCAATCAACGGACGCTTAACAGGCAACTTGTCATACACGTGAACTGTTGCATACTGCTCAGCCGTAATATCAAGATTCTCAACACCGTTGGCCTTGGTGGTGTTCAGATACAACTTGTAGTCACCAGCCTCATTGATTGCAGGCAACTCGATGCTCACCTCAGTAGAGCGACCATAGTAGTCACCAGCCAAAGGCTCATCAAGGGTGAGTGCCACAGGGTCGCTCATGCCATTGATTTCATACACATATTCAATGTCATTGAGCGTGGTGGTACCATGATTCACAACATTCATATTGAGCGTCAGAGGCTCACCAGCCTTAACATTATACTCTGCTTGAGGCAATAGTACAGCAGCCGTCTCTAGCACCTTGTCACCTGTCAGCAACAACTCGATAGTGGTGCTATATTTGCTCGACAGGTCTAGCCAGTTGCGGTAGGTGCGCGAGGTGTGCAGCCACATACCCTCGTTGCTCGTATTGCTCGAGAGCACTAAGGGATAGCCATCGATGTCCTCAGATAGCTCAGGAATAATGAACGAATAACCAGCATAGAAGCCATCCTTGCCAATGGTGTAAGGCTCTGTGAAGATAACCTCTGCCACACCATCGTTGATGGTCACGTCTTCCCATGCAATATCGGCATCGGCGCGCTTCACGCCATCGCGAGTGGCCAAGCTCAAACCAGTTGACAACCAACCAGCATAGTCGGTAGCGTTGCACTCATTCACTCTGAAACGCAAGCCCTTTACTTGTATGCCCTCTAGGCTACCGTCCTCAACATACATAGCCACGTCATAGGCCTCAGCCTTGGTCGTGCCCACGTTGCCTAGCGAACTCTCATCGCCAAGGTAGGAGCTATAGATTTGCTTCACATCACCAACAGTATCGGTAGCGCGCAAATCCATATAGACGATGTTGGAGCGATGCTCCTCACCGCCACCACGGAAGATACTCTGAATGCCGATACGCTCAAAGCCCGTCTCATAGAAGTAGATGCTACCTCCACCTGTAGCGATGTCATAGTTATCGGTGAAGTTGTAGGCTAACTCTGTCGTGTTCTCGGTAATATAGGGATACTCATCAGGACTGAACACAAACAGCTCGTCATCGTCCACATAGATGCTATAGTACAAATCATCGGGGTTGATGAAGTTGCCATCTACATCCTCAAGAGGCACGTTAAAGTTGCCATAGGTGTAGCCACTAGCGCTACCCGAGTCATAGAACTTCAGCACCGATGGGTCAGCAGGAACTGCAGCATGGTCGGTGTACGGGCCAATGATAGGCTCCTGATACATCTCATAGATAGAGTTGCCTGCAACCACAGCCAAGATGTCGCGGCTGGTGAAAGTGCGTGTGGTGGCATCATAGTCAAACACGAGCTCATCGAGAATATAGTAATTCTCATCTTGCAGCGTCAAACCATACATATGCAAGAACATGCCACTGCCCACGCCCAGATATTGCTGGCTGGTGAAGGTGGCTACTGTGCCATCGATAGTACCCTTCATCACACCATCAGGGCAATTAGCTGAGAAGTTAGTGAAATACACATCGTTACCCACGATAGCGCCCTTGATCATCTTACCGCCACGGCCGCCATCCTCGTTATAGGTCATGCTAAAGTCCTCGAGCGTCACACCATCGGGAAGGGCAACAGGCGTGTCAGTAAACAGTGTGTAAACCGAGTTCCAATCCAGATAGCCACTCCATGAACGGTCGTCATCCCAAATCAAGCCCAAGCCAGAACACTCATAAGTGTCAAAATCACCCGAAGTGTTGTTAAGACTTATTACATCACCATTGATGGTGTAGGTAGCTTCGGTCACGCTATCGTCAATAGTGGTGCTGAGTGAGCCTTCATCAGTGAGGCTAGTCTTCACCCATGCTGTCACATAGCCATAACCATAGCTATCATAGTAATAAACATACTGCTCAAGTGGCACCGTGATAGTCTTGCCATCGTCACTGAGCGTGCCTTGCACCCAAGTGCCCACAGCAGCTTGCGAAACGGGATCCTTCATATACACAGTCTTGCCATCGGCGGCATACACAATCTCCATCGCGGCACCATCTTGATAGGCACCAAAGAGATATCCCCAGAACGAATAGAACGCCTCGCCTGCACGTTCATAGGTTTTCAACTCGCCTTCGGGTTGCTCGGTGATGATGTTCACACGAGCAGGTAGGCGTTTGAGATTCATAGCAGGGGTCATTGGCTTCACATTGTGAGTCGATTGCCACTGCATCTCACTCTTGACAGCCTCCTTGGGTGTGAATGCCAGCTTCGGACTCTTCTGAAGCTTCTGGGCACTACCTGCCAAGGCTACCGTCGCAACTAAAAGCAAAATGTAGATTCTCTTCATGCTTGTTTAGTTTAGGGGTTAATAATAAAAGCTATTTAAAAACACTACAAAATATGTTGTATTTTCTACCGATTATGTTGCAGAATTGTTTTATCATAAATCAAGAACAACTATTCAATCTTTTCTCTCGCAAATTTATCAAATTTATTCACTCAAAGCAAGTTTTTTTGGCATAAATTTACCTTCAATAGCTATTTTCTCACTTTTGGACGGAAATTTTCAACTTTTATTTACTTTTTCACTTCCTAATACTAAGCAAATGGTGTTTCCCCACCCACCAACGATACTCTGTTCTCAGCGTTGCTCATTCATATCTGTAAAATGGATATTTTTTCCCGTAATTTGGGGTGGATAATTTATTGTCCATTGGTGTACTTTTGTTAAACCACTTGCGAGTCCCATCTGGTGAACCTGTCAGCATATTACAATGAGCTGCACAGCAATCAGACCATTGCATCGCAGAACATAATTTTGCAATATCACTCTACTCAAGTGATAACTATTTATTCACTTAACAACATAACAAAAACGACAAAACAATGATGAACCGTATTTTTTCTACTCTAGCATTTATCGCGCTAGCGATGACTATCGGCCAAGCACGCACACTGGTAGTCTATTATAGTTTCACCAACAATGTGCGCACCATCGTCGAGGACTTGCAGACACAAATCTCCTGTGATGTGCTTGAAGTGAAGCCTGCCGAAGAGGGTTTGGACTATGCCGCCAACAATTATGCCATCGGTAGTGCACTCATTGCCGCTATCCGTGAGAATCCCGATAGCGCTTCGTCCTATCCTGCTATCAAGACAACGATTGACAACTTAGATGACTATAGCACCATCATCGTTGCCACACCCTTGTGGTGGAGTAATATGGCTGCACCCATGCAAACGTTTCTTTTCTCCTATGGGTCTCAAATGGCTGGCAAACACATTGGCCTCATTGTAAGCAGTCACAGCAGTGGCATTAGCGGGGTAGTGAGCGATGCCAAGCGCTTGATTGCTGAAGGTGATTTCTACGATTCTAACCTATGGATTAAATCAGCACAAACAACCAACTGTCACAGTCTATTAGCCAACTGGCTAGATGCAATTGGCTACCAAGACACCTTGATGGGTGATATCAACGCTGATGGACAAATCACCATAGGAGATGTGACAGCCTTAATTGCTATCATCTTGGGAGACAACACGGCATCTATCTCGCCTGATATCGCAGACCTTAATGCCGATGGGCAAATTACCATAGGAGATGTAACAGCTCTAATCGCCCTCATCTTGAGCAAGCAAGAGACATTGCCCCTCTCATTTATCTGATTTTCTGCAAATTGCCTGCACACCTCAAGAATTTCTCGGAACTTTGTAACGAAGTTGTGCATATCTACGATACTAGTGATAGTATGCTTTTGTGGCCACTAAATCACTACAAATCAATGATATGCACAACTTTTTTGTTAAATAAATTTTAATCTAATTCAACCAATAGGTTAAAATAATGAAATTTAAAGACTAATATGGCAACAGCACAAGAACAACAAAGAACTACAATAGAGTTACCAAAATTTGTAGTTCCACCAGCACAATAGGCTACTACTGAACCAGAAGAACCTCATTATGGCAATTGGTGGAACTATGAGCAAAGATTCGTGAGTGGGGGTGCTTGTGTAGGCCAGCTACTGGCAGTGGTAGCTAGAACGACACTACAAATGCTCCGCCTAGCGTAAAGGTGTTGGTCGTACGCTTGAGCTCGCTGCCGACAGCGAAGCCCTTATATCCAGGCTCCACCTCGTCGGGCAAAGCAGCAGCATAAAAGCCATCCTCTATATACTCCATCTTGTAGGTCTTGCGCACCACATCATAGTCAACAAATGCCTTCCATGAGAAGTTTGATTTGTAGGCAAATGTCAATGCCAATCCCGTGCCAATGGCAAAGGCATTGCTAGCATCGATAGTGAGGGCATTCCACGTGATTTCATAATCCTCGTCGGTTTCCTTGTAGTTACGATAGACCTTACCAGCATAGGTAGCATCTATATCCAGCGAATTGGTCTTGGTGGTACCAGCAAGCAATTTGCTACCTAGTGCAAAGCGAGAGCCTAGTGGTAGATTAAAATATGCGCCCAAGCTACCCGTAAACTCGCTAAGGTGGTCACTCTCAATATTAAATATCGCACTCTGCACATTGTTTTCCATGCCTGGTAGCATCTCTTGATAGCTTTCATAGCCTGCATACATAGCATCGGCAATATCAGGAAAGTTGCCCACAGGTGTTGTCTTTACTTTCAGACGCCCTCCCACACCAATATATTTGTTAAAGAAGTAAGCGCCCTCAACACCTAGCACCGTGCTATTGCGAAACTTGAGTGGCAATTCCCTAATATCATCACCCTCGCCAGCACTATTATCATAGACAAACGTGAAATCTTTCTGACTATCCAAACCTATACCCATGTTTACGCTGAAGAACGATGGGTCGCTATTGATGTCAGGATAGTATGCCAAATCGTTGCGATTGAGTCCTTTGTCCTTAAATAGCAGGTCACACAACGCATAACCCAATTCACCCGAAACAATGCCGATGCCTGCACCGCTAAGCACATCGCTCACCCAATGGCGATTGTTGAGCACGCGCATAGCACCCGTAGCAGTAGCACAAGTGTAGGCCGCTACCGAATACCATGGGCTAACGGTCATACCATATTCTTTGTGCAAGATAGTGGCCGCCGCAAAAGCAGTTGCTGTGTGCCCCGACGGCCATGAATTGGCAGTGCTACCATCTGGACGCATTTCCTTAGCCGTGTGTTTGATGGTATTGACAAAAGCTGCCATCACAGCAAACGATGCCGCACTGCTGGCAGCAAAGCGCACTAACTTGCTGCGCCCTTTCACTCCTGCCACATTCATGATTGTGGCAGCCGCAAAAGGTGCATATTGCGTATAGTTATCAACCTCGGTTTTGAAATGGGACACGAGACGGAGCTTAGCGTTAGCATTGCGATAGTCTTGACGAAAAGATGCCTTCTCCTTCTTAGCTATCATACCAGCAAAAAATAGGGGGACTCCCACAAACGACATGTCATCCATAAATCGATAGGGCTTCACACCTTCGGCACTTGACATCTGACGTGACCACCAAGTGCCCTGTCTATCAGAATAAGATGTATAAGCCGTAGGGGAGGATGCGCTCACCACACTCTCCTCAAGCAATGTGAGTGCAGGAGTGTGCTCTGATTGGCTCATATCTAAGCGCAACTCATCGAGTTGAAACCTCGTAGTGTCGAACGAGAAATCACTCGATGATATATCAGCCCAAAGCATTTGGTTACAGACTATAAGCAACAATAACAATGCAGTAATCGTTTTTTTCATAACAGATTTTATCTCTTTTTGTTTATTTTATCTTTGCTTTTTCGCAATGCGAGTGCAAAATTAAAAAAAATTAAAATTTTGGACAAACAAACAGCAATTTCTATCGCCACTATCATCCCATGCAATCGAGCCCAAATGCTATACTGTGGGTATCGAAATGCCATCAAGTTGCCGATATAGATTGAGGGCATAGATATCGGTCATGGCACTGATGTGGTCTAGCACAGCTTGGATTTTCTCAAACAATGTGGGGGCATATACATCATATTGCTGAGGAAACTTATTGAGTAGAAGCTGCGAATAGTTGCGCTCAGGATGCATGACAGCCTCAATGAGTTTCTCAAGCAGCAAGTTAATGATGCGGTTACCTGCTAGGTCCACATCCACCACATAGCTCGCACGATAGAGCTTGCTCGACGCTAGTGCGCTACACTGCTGATAGGCCTGCCGCTGACGTAGGTCGATATGGTCGATGAGACTACCCTCAAAGTGCCCCCTCATCACCTCATCTTCATGTGCCACAAATGCCACTGCACATTGTTGCACGAGCTCGCCCACACAACACGAACGCAGATAAGCAATTTTCTCGTTGGGGTCCGCCACACTATCCATACGAGAAGCAATGTGCTGTTGTCGTTCTGCATCAAAAAAGTTCAAGAGCAAGCCAATAGTCTCATCAGTATCAATAATCTTGAGCTTGTGACCATCCTCTATATCCATGATTTGATAACAAATATCATCGGCCGCTTCTACCATATAGACTAACGGGTGACGACAATAACGTTCATCCCCTAGTTTGAGTAAGCCCAATTCATCAGCAATGCGCTCAAAGATAGCTTTTTCGGTAGTAAAAAACCCAAATTTACCTTTACTACCCGCCTGTGACGAGCTATACGGATACTTAACAATAGCAGCTAAGGTGCTATAGGTCATAGCAAAACCACCTGGACGCCGTCCCTTGAATTGATGTACGAGCGTACGCAGTGAGTTAGCATTGCCCTCAAAATGGATAAGGTCATTCCACTGCTCAGTAGTGAATTTATCTTTAAGTTCTAGACCCTTACCTTCACTGAAGTAGGCACCAATAGTCTTCTCACCAGAGTGGCCAAAAGGTGGATTACCCAAGTCATGAGCCAAGCACGCAGCAGCCACAATTTCCCCTAAATCGCCCAACTTGTCGAGCCACGCCTCATCCGCATAGCGATGGCGCAGTTGCAAAGCCACCTCGTTGCTAAGCGACTTGCCCACACAAGCCACTTCTAGACTATGTGTCAATCGGTTGTGTACAAATATGCTACCTGGTAGTGGGAATACCTGAGTCTTGTTTTGTAGGCGACGAAATGGCGAGGAAAACACTAAGCGGTCATAGTCACGCTCAAAATCGCTTCGCACACCAGTCTTGTGGTTTGCTATATGTTCTAGTCCTAGCCGTTTGTCACTGATGAGCTGGTCCCAATTCATTCGTGCATCCATCTCAAATTTATTTTCTGGTTGTTGTCGTTATTTCTTTTATAAAAGTATGACAAAGTTACATCATTTGTTGGCCTCTAAGTAACAATGAAAGCAAAAAATGCCATTAACCATGATACTGACTTGGCTATTTGCCGTTTTTGTTATAATTTTGCCCTATTATCAACGTTATAGCACTACATGGAATCTATCAACGTCAAGATTGTTAACCACAGCCCTCATGAGCTCCCACAATATGCCACTCACTTGAGTGCAGGGATGGATTTAAGGGCATGGCTCAATGAGCCTCTCACGCTACAACCGTTGGAGCGCGCCCTAATACATACAGGCATCTATATTGCCCTACCCAAAGGTTATGAATGCCAAATCAGACCTCGCAGCGGCTTAGCCTTGAAACGAGGGCTAACAGTACTCAACACCCCTGGCACCATTGATGCCGACTACCGAGGTGAGGTAGGTGTGATTGTCATCAATCTAGACAATAAGCCGCAGACCATCACCGATGGTGAGCGCATCTGCCAAATGGTGGTCACCAAGCACGCCACAGTGCAATGGCAAGTAGTGGCTAGATTAGACGAGACTCAACGCGGTGGTGGCGGATTTGGCCACACAGGCACGCGATGAGACGCGTATGGGCTATCTAAGGTTTACATAAAGCCTAACAACAAATTTAGCAACTAGGCAAGAATTAACTGCAGACGATGAAATCATCTTTCAACAACATCCAACTATCCATCATCATAGCCATCGTGCTAGCTATACTTCCCTCGTTAGCAATAGGCAAAGCAAAGCACGAGGTAGCACACAGTGTTTCTACGGCTGACCAACGCAAAGCCGAGTACATCTTTCTAGAGGCCCAAAATGAAAAATCACACGATAGGGCCGACAGCTACTATGATTTGCTAAACTATGCCCATGATATTGACCCATATAACTCCACTATCGCATTCTATTTGGGTCACAGTTTGCTCACTATGAATAACACCAGCAAGCAGACAGCCGAATATGCCTTAGAATTGATGCGACAGCATTTTGAGCAAGCTCCCGATGACTTATATGAAACGCTATTCTATAGCGATGCTAATCTGCAACTAGGACATCCCGACGAGGCATTGCGTGCCTTGAAACGGCTTAATGAGCAAAATCCCAACAAGATTGAGTTACAAGTGCGCTTGGCCGAAGCCTATGCTCGCACAGGAGACTTCACACGCAGCAATGCTACCTACGATAGCATCGCCGCGTTACATGGTCGCTCTATACAAATCACTGGCAAAAAGCTCACCAACTATGTAGCACTGGGCGATAGTGCTGCTGCCCTCACCGAGATGCGCACCCTGCTAGCAACAGCCCCCCATAGCGCCACCTACAACATGGCGATGGGCAGTGTGCTAGAACACTTCGGGCAACGCGATAGCGCCTTGATCTATCTAGAACGCGCCCAAGCCTACGAGCCCGATAATGGTTACACCTATATGGCGCTAGCCCAATATTACAATGAGATGGGCGACTCAGTAGCCTATGACAAGCAAATCTATCAAGCTCTTACCACCCCCAGTCTTGACGTGGACACCAAGCTTACTGTGCTAGTGAGCTATGTGCGCGACCTGCTCATGCAACAAGATAGCACTCAGCGCGTGAGCCAACTCTTTGACGTGCTGCTCGACCAGCACCCCCACGAAGCTAGCATCCGCAACCTATATAGCGAGTATCTAGTGGCCAGACAAGACTATAAGGGTGCAGCCGAACAACTAAGTTATAGCCTAGCTCTCAACCCCACCGATGCTGATGAATGGCGCCGCCTGATGATCATCAATATGATGGACGAGAATTTCCCCGCAGCTATCCAAGCCGCAGAAAAATCACTAGAATACAATCCCGATAGTTTGGACCTGTATAGCTACATCGCCCCAGCCTATTTTCAAATGCATCAATACGACCTCGCACTCGACACCTACGATAAGGCGCTAGCAATGGTGGACTCGCTAGACCTAGAAACACGCTCCAACTTGGTGGGAGGCAAGGGTGATGTCTATTTTGAAATGGGTGATACCACACTAGCCTTTCAGACCTATGAGCAAGCACTAGCCCTCTACCCTGGCAACACCAGCATTATGAACAACTATGCCTACTTCCTAGCGCTATGCGGCAAAAACCTAGACAAAGCTGAGAGCATGGCAGCGAAAGCCGTCAAGGACGAGCCCGACAATGCCACCTTTATCGACACCTATGCATGGGTCTATTTCGTCAAACACGACTACAAGATGGCCTTGTTCTATATCAAGAGTGCCATTGACAAGGATATTACAAACAGTAGCGACCTGAGAGCGCACTATGGTGATATACTCTATTTCAACAATGAGCTAGAGCAAGCAATTGAGCAGTGGCAACAAGCGCTAGAACTCGACCCTAGCAATGAACTACTGCAACGCAAAGTGAAATTCAAAACCTACTTCGAGCAGTAACCTAGACTAGCAACTCTGCTATATATAGCTACTTTTATTTTTATAAAATACTAATTAGGATGATAATAAAACAAACCACATTGATTGCCATGACGATAGCGATGACCATGCTATCGTCATGTGGCACGATGCACAAGGCCTCAAGTGGCACGCCCCCTACCCCCACCAGCAATACAACAACCACCCCTACGGTAGTGACTGAGCAAATCACCAGCGCCCAGCGACTAGATGACATTGCAGCCACCATGAGCCAATGGCACACAATGCAAGCTGGCGGATCGATGAGCGTGAGCTCAGGTCGCGACCTATCATCATCGATGCAAGTGCGCATGGTGCGCGACCAAGCCATCTACATATCGTTGCGTCCCGTGCTGGGCATCGAGGTTGCACGATTGCTCATTACAGCCGATAGTGTGTATGCCATTGATAAATATCACAAGCGCTATCTAGCCGAGAAAGTAACCCTGCTCACAGCAGGGGTGCCAATCACAGTGGGTACAGTGCAAGACATCTTGCTAGGACGGTCGTTCTTAATCGGTCAAGGTACATTCACAGGGGCATTTAAACCACAATTCACCCTAAGCGAGCAAGAGGGTGGCTACACCCTAACAGCCAACGAGTCATACAAAGGCTATAACTACGCTTTTGGCTACCAGAAGGCCAACAATCACATATCTTCACTCGACATCGTACCAGCTGGTAGCACCACACCCATTTACCAAGTGCAATATGGCAACGTGAAACAAACTGTGGCAGGCAACATCGCCCACAGCCTACACGCAGACGCTACCGCAGAGGGGCAACATCTCTCACTAGAACTCAACTATAACGATATCGAATGGAACCGCGAGGTAAAAATTGACCGCTCCATCCCTAACGGATACAAACGCATGAGCGCATCCTCACTAGCATCATTATTGGGCGGAAATTAAGCAAAATAGCGAACTAATAAGCAGAGCCTAAGAGAGGTCAGCCCTATCACTCAAGGAGGTTCCAAGCCATAGTTGAAACACACCATCATATAATATTTAAAGAGCGGCAACGAGCGTATCACTCACTCGTTGCCACTTAAAGTCTATATGCAACTATCTTATGCCCTATCGGCTCAGAGTTTCACCTTATCGGCGATAGCTTGAGCAATGACTTGCATCTCCTCAGCGGGCAAACTCAGTTTCTTGCCGCCAAAGGCCATATCGCGTTCCGACTGCAAAGGCACTAGGTGAATATGACAGTGAGGCACTTCCATCCCCAACACACCAATGCCAATGCGCTTACAAGGTACCGCCTGCTCCAAACCCAATGCCACCTTACGGGCAAATTGCCACAAGGCAGTATATTCATCCTCATCAAGATCGAACATATAGTTCACCTCGTGCTTGGGTATCACCAAGGTGTGCCCCTTGGCCATAGGATTGATGTCGAGAAAAGCAAAGAAATGGTCATCCTCTGCCACCTTATAACTAGGAATTTCACCCGCAGCGATTTTACTAAACAATGTAGCCATAACAATGAAAGCAAAAAATTAGATTTCAATCTTAACCACTTCAAATTGCATCACACCAGCAGGAGCCTTGACCTCTACCACATCACCCACCTTGTGCCCAAGCAATCCTTTGGCAATAGGGGTCGATACCGATATCTTGCCCTCACGCAAATTAGCTTCGGTATCGGTGACAATGGTATAGGTCATCTGAGCCTTGTTTTTCACGTTACGGATGGTAACCTTGTTGAGCAATTGTACTTCATCTGTCGTGATTTTGCTGGGGTCTATAATGCGCGCTGAGGCAATTAATGTCTTGAGCTCCGAGATTTTTGCTTCTAGCATACCCTGCCGCTCTTTGGCGGCGTCATACTCTGCGTTTTCAGAAAGGTCACCTTTGTCGCGTGCCTCAACTATAGCACGGATAACATCTGGCCGCTCCACATTCTCCAAATGGGCCAATTCTGCCATCTTTTTGTCGTAACCTTCTTGTGTCATATAGCTAATAGCCATAGTCGTGAAAGTGTTTTTTGAGGTTTAAAAAATGAGAAGAACCTCATCTGTTTGATGGTGAGATTCCTCGCGTGAATTGCGTTTGTTGGTTTTATTTTTTTGTGCTGCAAAAGTAAGTCTTATTTCTGTTACAAGCAACTCTAAAGAGTGATTTTTCAGTTTTATTAACGCTCGTGAGTGGATAATACTACCTATTTTAGTGGGTACACATCGGATTACCTCCGCCATAGTTGCACAATTTGGCGGGCAGCTACCACCACGCTGACTACCGTCAGCACGACACCTATCACCCAATGCCCTGCTTCTACCACTAGCATCACGGCTACCGTCACTGCTAGAGTCCACAACAAGTTGCCTAGGCATGGCCACGACAGCGTCAGGCGATAATGCTTAAAATAGACCACCGCGACTATCAATGTGTAGAGCGCATACGATGCAAGAAATGCCACGCCCAGCCCCATAAGCCCCCACCATCTATAGAATAGCACATTGAGCGCCAAGTTGATGGCTGCACTGGCTAACTCAGTCCATAGATAAGTCTTACCATCGCCCTTAGCCAAGATAGTGAAGGCTATACACCACGACAATGTACGAAACACAGTGCCCACCATGCCCCACGCGACAAAACTGAGAACAACACTAAACTCAGGACTATAGAGTACCCATACAATCACTTCGCGCAACAAGATAAACAGTGTCGCCACTGGTGCCATCACGGCCATTGCCACATTAATTTCTTGGGACACAAAGGTGCGCAAACGTAATCGGCTATGCGCCACGCGGGCTAGACGTGGATAGTATTCCATGCCCAGCGCAGTGAGTATCAGTCCAGTGTACTTGTTCACAAGTGTATAGCCTGCCTGATAATAGCCTACCTCATCGGTGCCAGCATAGACATTAAGCCAAGCATTAAACACATAACTTGCTAGGATAGCCACAAAATTACCCAATGTCATATAGATACCTAGCCGTACAAAACCTTTGCCCATCACCAACGTTTCTCGTCGCGTCACTTGGGCACGAGGGTAGTCGCGACTACGCCATAACCAGGCAAATGTGGCTATCGCCATAGCGTATGCCAATATAGAGGGTAAGATGCTACGCTCACGCAACCAATAGAACAGTGGCACCGATATCGCCAACCCAACCAACGTGCCCCACATCGTCACACTGGCTAGCCGCTTGAGGCGCGCTGTACCCTGCAACACGGCATATTCGCCATTGGTCAATGCCATCAGCAGCACCGCCACACTCAACGCCAC
>Ga0065708_1040147_pt1 | contig 15077 bp, 10 predicted proteins | sample Hoacrofraction12_2_FD_59095 | JGI IMG/M metagenome (GOLD analysis project Ga0065708, IMG submission 59095) | Hoatzin crop microbial communities from Cojedes, Venezuela, sample from fiber fraction 12 v1 | ecosystem: Host-associated > Birds > Digestive system > Esophagus > Crop | place: Venezuela... | reverse complement strand
GGAAAATCTCATTTGTTAAAAAAGTTAAATGATATAAGATAAAAAATTATCTCACGTGAGATAGAAATTTATTTCACGTGAGATAGATTTGTAAACAGCCTTTTTGCGATGATATTCTGTGCGAAAGGCTCAAAAAAATCGCAAAAAACGATGTTTTTTTTCACGCGAAATAAAATTTTAACAAATAAAACTTAACATTTTTAACAATCTTTGACACACCGATTTAACACTATTTTTTAACACTTTGCGCATGCGCTGTTTTTCGGTTTTTTGTGGACTATTTTTTCGTTCCGTTTTTTGCCACTTTTATTTCTTCGCTCCTCTACCCTATTTCAACTAAACGGAACGGCGAAAAGGTGGGCGGTGGAGACGGTGAAACATGTAACCGAACGTAAAAAGGTCTAAAAAAATTAAAATGCACGTAGATTTCTTGTTGATTTCAGTGTAATTGTATTATTTTTGTCATAAAAGAGATTCTACGACCATGAAGAAGACACGCAAATTTCTGCCAACGGTTTGGGCAAAGCTTAAACAGGCAGGCAGTTGGTACGTACATTTGTTCAAAGGACGCGCTTGGTATGTCAAGTTTCTTGCAGCGATAGCATCGTGCATCGTTGCGTTTTTGCTCTATCTCGGCATGGTAGATATGAATTTCTTGTGGCTTTTCGGCAAGTCGCCTGGCTTTGCGCAGATCAAGCATCCAAATACGGCGATGGCTTCTGAGATTTACAGCGCCGATGGGCAATTGATTGGAAAATATTTCAATGAAAATCGCACGCCCGTTAAATATAATGAGGTGGCACCAGCGTTTTGGAAAGCGCTGATCGACACAGAAGACGAGCGTTTCTATCGGCATCATGGCGTGGATGTACAAGGACTGTTTGCGGCGGTGAAGGATGCGATAACGAAAAAAGATGCACGCGGAGCATCGACCATTACGCAGCAGTTGGCAAAGAATATGTTTCGCGTCAGAACGCAGTATTCTACGGGATTGCTTGGCAAGATTCCTGGCGTTAAGATGCTGATTATGAAGAGCAAAGAGTGGATTATAGCGACGAAACTCGAAATGCTCTACAGCAAAAACGAGATTCTGAGTATGTATGCCAATACAGTTGATTTTGGATCGAACTCGTTTGGCATTAAGACTGCCAGTAAAACCTATTTCAATACGACCCCTCGACGACTGACAACCGAGCAAGCGGCGGTGTTGGTTGGTATGTTGAAGGCGACAACGACCTACAATCCGATTTCTAATCCAAAGAATAGCCTGAAGCGTCGCAATGTAGTATTGCAGAATATGGTTACGCGAGGCGACTTGAGCAAGCAACAGTATGATTCGATTTCGCAAATCCCGATTCAGTTGAATTACAGTGTGGAAACGAATTACGATGGTCAGGCAAAATACTTCCGCGAATACATTGCCGAATACTTGTCAGAATGGTGCGATGATAATGGATACGATTTGTATAGCAGTGGTTTGAAAATCTATACCACCATCGATACGCGCATGCAAAAGTATGCTGAAGAAGCAGCGACTGAGCAAATGAAAATTGTGCAGCGCAATTTCAATTCGCATTGGGGTAAAACAAATCCGTGGCAAGACGAGAATCATCAGGAGATTGCTGGATTTATCGAAGGAATCGCTAAACGACTGCCCGTTTATAAGCGTTTGGAAGAAAAATACAATGGCAATACGGATTCGATTGATTATTATCTGAACTTGCCGCATCAAGTTAAAGTTTTCGATTACGACGAAGGCACTCGCGAGATGACGCTTTCTACGCTGGACTCCATAAGATATATGGTTCGTTTCATGCATTGCGCGATGGTTGCAATGGAACCGCAAACGGGAGCCGTTAAAGCGTGGGTCGGCGACGTTGATTTCAATTCGTGGAAATACGATAAAGTGGTTGCAGAGCGCCAGCCTGGCTCAACGTTTAAGTTGTTTGTCTATACGGAAGCCATGAATCAGGGTCTTACGCCATGCGATAAGCGCAGGGATGAGTACATTTCGATGGAGGTTTACGATAAACGACAAAACGAAGTCGTTACTTGGACGCCGACAAACGCGAATGGTTATTTCACAGGAGACTCGATTCCGCTCAACGCAGCGTTTGCTCGCAGTATTAATTCTATTGCAGTACGTTTGGGTCAAGAGATGGGAATTAAGCGAATCATTGAGACAGCGCAGGCGATGGGCGTGACGCAAAGTCCGCTTGAGGATGCGCCATCGCTGGCGTTAGGTTCGAGCGACGTAACGCTGCTGGAGATGGTTGATTGTTATGCAACTGTGGCTGATAATGGCAAGCATCACGAACCTGTTTTGATTACAAAAATTTTGGATAAAGACGGCAAAGAAGTTTATCTTGGACCAAGTCTGGTTCAGCAAGCCATACCTTACAAATCTGCTTTCTTGATGCAACAAATGCTGATGGGCGGTATGCGATTGCCAGGTGGTACTTCGCAGAGTCTGTGGGGCTACGTTGGAAAATTCCACGACACGGATTTCGGTGGTAAAACAGGCACATCGAACAACCATTCAGATGCATGGTTTGTGGGTGTTAGTCCTCGACTGGTCGTTGGTGCGTGGGTTGGTGGCGAATATCGTTGCATCCACTTCCGCACTGGTGCTTTGGGACAAGGAAGTCGCACCGCTTTGCCTATTTGTGGACGTTTTTTAGAAAAAGTTTTCGATGATCCGTCGTTCGATCAATATCGTGGGCACTTTGATAAGCCTGATGATCCAGACATCACGAGCGATATGTACAACTGCCAAAACTATTATCAGGCGCCGAAACAGCGTGAATCGGAGAAGGATAGTTTGGCGTTCGAGTTCGATGATGATGTGATACTCGACGCGGAAGGCAATCCGCTGGAAAATCCTGCAACAATTCCAGATGAGGAGACGCCTGCTGCGCCGACAGAGAAGAAGGATGCGACGCGCAGTGACGATATTATCGTTGACGGAATGTAGGAACGACGATTCTAACGCAATACCCAGCAAACGCCTTTCGCCACGCGGAAAGTCTGTGCGGTGAAGTGGTTGCCTTCGTTCATTTCAAATACGGTTTCAACGCCTTGCGATTGCAACAACTGGGCAATCGTTTGGGTATTGTGTTCGGTTGTTTTCAGATAGCGGTGCTTGGTCTTGCTTTCGCGATCGCCAAGCGAGAAATACGCGCGATGCACGTTTGGATTTGGTAAATGGTTTTCCGCATACGAGAGAACATTGGGAAACCAGAGTGAACCTGATGCGCTGACGATGGCGGAGAAGGCGTCGCTGTTGTACATCGCGTAAAGCGCGAACAGACCAGACATGGAATAGCCAGCCAGCACGCGCAACGATGGTCGCCATTGCATCTGCTGCTCGACGGTCGCAATGATTTCGGTGGTCAGAACGCGCAAAAGCGTGTCGGCTTCGCCTGTGAAATGATCGGCTTTCGAAACGATTTGACCTGCAACCCATGGCGATAGTTCTTCATCCCAATGCAATGCGGAAATGGTGATGAGGTTGAACGAACAGCAACCGATTTTCTGGCATTCAGAAAGCAATGCTTCGCCATTTTCTTCGTAGTCAATCGAATAAACAGTTGGTGCATTTGCGTCAGCGGTTGCATAAACGCAAACTTTGCGGTGTTGAAATGTAAATTCGGTTCGCGTCATTCGTATTTCGCTCTCAATCGTTTAGGAAGTTTTGACCGCACGAGGAGATAGGATTGCGTGATAAACGCTTTCACCTGTTCATCGTCTATCAAATTCAGATAGATGTCATTCCAGTGCGTCTTGTTGAGATGGTAAGCTGGTTGCACACCACTGCATTGGTCGCGCAACTCTTGACCATATTCAGGCTCGAGCTTTACGGCGCAAGTTGGCGTAGGCGATTCCAACCAAATGTGCAAGAAAATTTTGCCTTCTATGCGAAAAATCAACCAGTCTGGACCATACGGCATATCTTCCGTAGCGCCCTGCAAACTCAGTGCATATTCGCGCACTTCTTCGATGTTCATAAATGAAATTCTAAATGATTAGCGCAGCTCTGGAACGATGCCTAAGAAAACGACATTGCACTGCGTTTCGTTGCACAAACGATGGCTGTGGCCTTGCGGACAGTAATGAACATCGCCCGCGTGCAGCAATTCGCGATTGCCATCGCAATAAGCGGTCAAATTACCTTCAAGCACTCGCACGATTTCGCAGTTCTCTACGTGCGTATGTTGCCCTATCGACGCGCCAGCGACAAGCGTGATGCGCATAATCTTGCACTTTCCGTCTGAAAAACTACGCATCGACACGACGCCTTCACCATCTTTAAAATGTTCGATGTGCTGTTCATCGATCTTCTCAAAATCTATTGTCATCGTCTTTCTATGGTTTTATTTGCAAAAATAAACGATTTATTTTTGAAAAGCAAATAAATCCCTCTCGCGCGCGCAATATATAATAAGGTAGTGTGTGCATAAAAAAACACCTTTCTCAATTTCGAGAAAGGTGTTTTCTATTTGAGTTAGTCTTCTTTCCAGATATTATAATCTGTCAAGCCAAATGGATATAAATCCTCTTCTTCTTCATCCTCATCAACAACGTCATCGGATTTAGATTGTGGTTCTTCATCATCACCTCCTACACCACCGAACTGTATTGATGCAATAAAGAGAGTTGGAAACTTTGCACTGATTTCAGTTGCTTCAATTACTGGTTTAATATATTTTTTGTTCATAATGCGTCTTACTTTATAAGTATTTTCTTGCCATTCTTGATGTAGATACCTTTGGATGGCGTTGAAACACGACGACCTTGCAAGTCGAAAATTTTACCATCGGTTAATGTATCGAGCTCAGTTAACGAAATAGAAGTCGTACCGCCTTGTTCGCCGAAATCCATTACAATCTTTGCATTTGAATCTATTTCTTCATCGATTTGCAAATAAGCCTTATGAACAGGCATTGTCTTGCTACTGGTAATCAGACGCAGTTGGTTGTTGTAAACATAACAACGTGTTACGCCACTTTCTGCTTCAACAACACCTTCATCAATCACTTGACCTTTCATGCAATTCGTTTCGGTATATCCGTTAATATCGTTTTCACCGATGCGATAATAACTATCGCCAGTTCCTTTTGAAGTGAGAGAAGTATTGTATGTACGCAGAAGAACGCCAGTATTTGCTGGAACATAAACGCCGTCTTTCTCATCATCGCCAAGGAAAATGCTTGTCATGATTATGTTAATCGTGCCATCCTCGTCTTTTGATTGCGATTTATATCCTGTATATGCAATAACAATAGGCTCTTTTTCACCAGACGTGGTTGCTATATTATCACCTGTCAAACCAAAATCAGAGAAATCAGTGTCGAATTCACGTGCAAATGTTCCGAAAGTTAACTTTTGTGTAAACGGAATCTTATAAGTAATTTGATCTGTGTATGCAGGGCAATTGCTCTTGAATGTTTCTTCGAGCGACTTTCTTACATATATATTCTGCGTTGATGTGAATTCATTATAATCTTTACCATTATCGTCTGTCAGACCTTCGAGTTCGAAACGTTTTGTGCAAAGAACTGAAGAACTTACACCATCGCCACCATCGGATTCTTTGTTTACGAAGAAGACGTTTTCGATAGATTGATTTGCATTAAGGAATGCGCGTGCGCCAACATAACCAACTGCACCTTTCAGAACGACTTCTTTGATGCGAGTTGATGTATTTTCTTCAAATGCATAGTCACCGATTACGCGAACATCGTATGTATTGCCTTCGCTATCGCTAACAGTTTCAGGTATAACTAACGTATGTACATCATCGGTTGAGTTAAGCATATTTACAGCAACGTTCGACATGGGCAAATATTCCTTATTATCACTAATAAAAGAAGTCTTGATACCACCGAAAGTGCTCCAAAGTGAACTTGCTACGTATTCTGCTTCTTTTCCATTTCTTACATATAGCGTAATATCTTCACGACTTATGTTCGAAATAAAGAATGCGTCTTTTCCAACGTTATTAACTGCAATCGTATCATCTGCAAGAAATGCGATTGCAGTTAGGTTTGTACACAAATCAAAAGCATAGTCGCCAATTTCAGTTACTTTCTTTGGAATACAAACATTCTCTAACTGTTTGCAATAATAGAAGGAATAATTTCCTAATTTTGTGAGAGAAGGTGGCAATAAAGTAAAGTATTTATTTGCTTTACCTGCAGGAAATGTAACGAGTTCCTGTTTGTCTTTGCTCAACAAGCATCCATCGCAATCAGAATAAACAGTATTATTATCATCCACGTTAATGGCAGTTAAAGATGAGCAGAATAAAAATGCGCGTGGATCAACGCTGGTTGTAGCAGCAGGAATGGTAATATTCGGAAGTTTCGAACAACTATTGAAAGCGCTTTGCTTAATTTCAACAATAGATTCTGGTATAGTGAAACTCGTTAATCCACAATTTTGAAATACACCTTCGTTTAAAACAGTGACATTAGTAGGCTCAGTGAAAGTCACGGACGCAAGACTTGTGCAACCATTGAATGCTCCATCGCCTATATAATTGACAGAAGACGGAATCGTAAATAATACTAAACTGCGACAGGAGAAAAATGCCTGCGCATCTATTGTGGTCAATGTCGTAGAACCTTGAAACGTGAACGATGTAAGTGCATTGCAACCCATAAATGCTCTTTCGCCAATACTTTGTAGTGTAGAGCCATCTTCTATGGATACTTCTACAAGCGAAGAGTTATCTATGAACGCCGAAAAATGAATGTTCTTGAGTGATTTTGGCAGTGAGATTGATTTCAATGCAACGCATTCACGGAACGCTGCTGAGTCTATTTCTTCTAAAAGGGCATTACTTGCAAAATTGATTGTCTTCAAATTTTCGCAGTTATAGAATGTAAGCCTGCAAATTCGCTTGACATCAGCTGCCACGTTTACAGTTTCGAGATTATTTGCCCAATAGAAAGATTCACTTTCAAGATATTTCGTTCCGTCAGAAATAGTATACTCTTCTTGTGTGTTTCCCATCGGATAAGCTATCAAAGTGTCGCCGTCGGAGGTATAGATGCAATCGTTTATTATCTTATATCTTTTGTTTCCTGAAGCTACTTTAAATGAAGTGCAATTAATATCACCAGCGAATACACCACTTTTTATAGATGTCACGGAGGACGGAATGGTCACAGATGTGAGATTTGGACAGCGTTTAAATGCGAAATCACCAATAGTCATCACATTTCCCAAATCGATGGTTTTCAGTCTGGCGCGATAGAATGCGCCCGCAGCAATTGATGTAACTGAAGATGGAATAGTGAAAGATAATCCGCTACCATTATGTTTTATAGGGAAATATATCAGTTCTGTCTGATTTACATTGTATAGTACGCCATCATTTGCTGAGAAATTTGTATTTCCCGATGTTACAGATATAGTTTCTAAACTTGTGCATGCAAAGAAAGCATTCACACCGTAGGCATTTGAAATTGCATCATAGTATATTGGTAGGGATGCAAATGACTTTGGTAGTGTCACACTTTTCAGGTTTGCATTTCTGCAAAACGACTGCGGTTCAGCTACTGTAGTGCCTTCTGGAACTTCATACGATGTGCCGCTTTTTGCTCGCGGATAGGCAATCATCTCGGTTCCGTCGTAAGAAAACAGCACTCCATCTACCGATTTATAATGTGTGTTTCCATCTGCTACGGTGATGCTTTCCAAATTTTCTGCATGCATGAAGCAGCGATCAGCGATAGATATAACCGAAGCCGGTATCTGCAGCGTCTGGATTTCTATGTTCTGAAACGATAACAAGCCTATATTCGTGATAGAATTTGGCAATGTCAGCTCAGTAACGCCTTCCCAAGTGTAGCCTTCACGGTGTTCCGTACCTATGACCTGCCATTCCACATTGACAGAATCTTTCACTACATTTGGTATCGATACGCTTCCTGAAGTGTATGTACCAACTACATGAACAGTGGCATCTTCAACGTCATGAATTACATAATAAACTCCATTGATTGCAAAAATGTCTCCCACTATAGCGGCGCGAACCAAATTGTTACCGAATGGAAGCATCGTTGCTATCAATACAATAAAGAAAAATTTTGTTTTTTTCATAATAGTGCTGTTTATGGATTATTGTTTATTTCTGCATAATGCTGATTTCATAATTGCGTAACCCATACAGGTCGTGTCGCAAAAGAAATTAAATATCTAGACTTCAAAGTCATTTTTATTCATAGACCCAAAACCTTTGTCGCAATATCTTTTTATTGCGATATCCAATTCGTTTTGAAGATTTTTCATAATCGGAATAATTAGACACACAAAAAGGCGCAGATTAATGCTTATCATCCTTTGTGGTCCTGGACGACCATCTACATACAATAAGCAAACCCACGCCAAACTGACATATAATTCCTCAATGCGAGAAATTACAATATCAAAGCGTGGCGTTTGTACTTATTACTCATGTAGATAGGAATTGTCCAGGTTCCAAAGGGAGTAATAGCTAAACGCCTGCACGGGTCCTTCCCATGCAAGGGCAAATTTAGAAAATTATTGATAAACGCGCAAGAAAAAGGTTACTTTTTCTTTATTTTGAGCCAGTTATACACACATTTCCTTCTCGCGCGCGTAATATATAATAAGGTGGAATGTGTGGAATAGAAAAACGGCAACCCGTTTGGGCTGCCGTTTATGTTGAGATAGAATGTTCGTTATTAGAATGTGTACTTCACGCCAAGCTGTCCACGCCAGCGACTGTAGTAAGTGCTTGGGTAAACGAGTGGATAGTCAGAATTCTGGAGGAACTGGAATTTTCCATTGCCTGCGTATGTGAGCGGCGACATGTATTGACTCATGTAGCTGCTGCTATAAGTACGTCCCCAGTCTTTATTCAGCAAGTTGGCGATGTTCATGATGTCGAGCGAAATCTCCAATCCGTGAGTGTATTTGCCTGTCTTGAAGTTGATTTTCTCTGAGATATGGAGGTCGAAATGGTTCTCGAATGGCAAGTTGTCAGCGTAACGCTCGTAGTATTGTCCACGATGGTCGCGCAGATAAGGAGTCTTTGCCAACCATGCACGGAAGTTTTCGCGCTGTTCGTCAGCTGTGAGATCGCCATACTTAACAAACTGCATCTGATCGAGTTGCTCGTCGGTTGGGATGTACATCAAATCGTTTCCTTGATAACCGTCACCGTTCATATCGCCATACATATAAATTGAGTATGGTGAACCGCTACGTCCTTGATAGATAAGACCGATGGTTGTAACGAACATGTCGTTCTTGTCGAGACTGAAGTGATAGAATGCAGAAGCTTTGATTGTGTGAGGGATATTGAATGCACTATTAGTCAGATAAACCTTGTTAGGATTGTAGTGTGTGTGGTTGTTACGCCAGTTGCTCTGTGCTACAGATGCGGTTGCACTACATGCGCTCTTAGAGTGTGTGTATGTGTAAGAAGCAGCGAGGTCTAAACCAAATCCGAAGTGCTTTTCAGCTTTCAAAGAAAGGCTAATATCGTGGCCTTTGTTTGTGTTAGAAAGCAGATAGATGTTGTTGTAAGGAGTTCCTGATGTAATCTTAGTCATCATTGGGCGATTGTCCCATGGTAAACCGTAACTCATTTGGCTAAAGGTGTAACCTGTCTCATCGTAAGCAAGGTTACTGTAAATTACATCGTTGATATTCTTTGAGTAGATAGCCTCTGCAGTCCAGTCGATGCCTAAAAGATCGAAGTCGAAGCCTAAGTTAAGACGGAAATTCTGTGCGAACTTAAAGTCTTTCGAGAAGACGTTGATGGTTTGACTTCCACTGGCGGTGAGAACTGCAGCGTTAGCAGCCTGTCCGTCAGGATCGAGAATGAGTTGTAAGCCTTTGATGCCGCCACCTTGATAACTTGAAAGCTGAACGCCAGTGTTTGAGAAGCTATTGCTCAACCAAACGAATGGGATCTTACCAGTAAAGATACCTGCTCCACCACGAAGAATATATTTGCGGTCGCCATTGATGTCCCAACGGAAGCCGAGACGAGGACTAAGCATTGGTTTGCTTGAAAGTTTCTGGTTAGTTTTGAGATCCCAACCTTTAGATGCTGCAAATTCGTTAAAACCTGTGTTTTCAGCTGGTGTGTCGAAGAACAATGGAATGTCAACACGGAGACCGTAAGTGAATTGGAAATTATCGGTAACATCCCATTTATCTTGTGCATAGAAACCAAGTTGACCTGCGCCGAACTCTGCTGCCCAACGTGGATCACCAGTTATTTCTTCGTTTGCTTGGCTATAATAATATTTATAAATGAGTGAACCATCTGCGTTGCCTGCTTTAAATCCGTTGTAGTAAGAGATAAAGTCGTTGTAAGTGCTGAAATAATAGCAACCAAAGAGGTTCTGAATGAAGAGGTTGCGGAATTGATAGAACTCATTGTGTGTTCCGAAGGTGAATGTATGGTTTCCGTGATACCAAGTCAAGTTATCTTCGAGCGTGAAGATGTCTTGGTCGAGAGCGTTTGCCATTGATGAATATTCATTACCAATGTTTACGGTTCCATTGTTATCACCTACTTTGTAAACTGTTACAGATGGGAATGGATTTCCAGATGTTCTCTTATCGCGAACGCGTACCCAAGAAGCACGAGCCTCGTTACTCAAAACTGGAGAGAGGCGACTTTGAAGTTCGGCTGATATAGAATTGGTTTTTGATTGGAATTCATAGAGGTGGTCAACAGTGTTCAGAGAAGAAATACCACCGAGTCCATTCAGCTGTTTTGCGTTTACATAACTCCAGCGTACAGAGAATTTGTTGAAGTCGTTGATGTTCCAGTCGAGTTTCAAACCAAGTTTATCGCTCTTGATATAGCGATCGGTTGTTGAGAACTCGCCATTGTAATCGTAACCCTGATCAGCAGCCATGTCTTTAACGTCGTTCAAGATTTCCATTGCAAGATCTGCAGGAACTTTTGAACCAGCTGAACCGATAGTGTATTGATTTGGATATTCCTTATTGCTCTTTTCGTAGTTTGCGAAGAAGAACAATTTATTTTTTACGATAGGACCACCAAGCGTAAAGCCGAATTGGTATTCTTTTTCGTCTTCGTATGGTTGAGCGTATGTGCCGTCTGGCATCAGATAGTGGTCACCTACGAGGTCTTCATTGTTGCCATAGAAGTAAGCACTACCGTGGAAGTCGTTTGTACCGCTCTTTGTGATGGCGTTAATGGCACCACCTGTAAAACCACTTTGACGTACATCGAACGGTGCGATATTGATTTGGATTTGCTCGATGGTTTCCATAGAAACAGGTTGCGTACCAGCCTGACCACCGTTGTTACCGTTAGAAGTCAAACCAAACACGTCGTTGTTTACAACACCGTCAATTTGGAATGAGTTGTAGCGGTTGTTAGCACCAGCGAAAGACATTGCACCCGATTGTTCATTGGTATAAACTTGCGGATTCAAGCGAGCAACATCGGCAATGCTGTGCGATACAGATGGGATGTTGTTAATCATTTCCGCATTGATGCTTTGTGCAGCGCCAGTCTTCGAGGCATTCAGTCCGCTTTTGCCTGTAACAACAAGTTCTTGCAGTTCTTGAGCGTCTTCAAGCAGCGTGCAAGAAAGGTTTTGCGTTTCACCCAGAATCAAATTGATGTTTTCAAAGGTCTTCGTCTGATGACCCAGATAGGAAATTTCAACGAGATACGGACCTCCAACACGCATACCCTGAATGGTATAACGTCCATCGATGTTCGTAATCGCTTTGTAAACTGTTCCAGAAGGCTGGTGCGTTGCCGTAACCGTAGCGCCAATAACGTCTTCCTCGCTTGCCGTTACGTGACCAGATATTCCAGAGGTTGTGACTTGAGCCATTGCAGACGACAAAAAGAGTGTCATCATTACAATGAGTAAATGCAATCTCTTCTGCATAATGGATTAAATTTATTTAAGTTGGGTTTGTATTATTATGGTACAAAATTAAATAAATTTTTGAAAATATAATACTATTTTTGAAAAAATTATTTTTTTTCAAAGAAGGCGTGGAATAGAATGATAAAAAAGCGAAATGCAAAACGAACGTAACGAACGAAAACAGAAAGTGTTACGTTATTTTCTTTGAAGTAATTGCAAGAATGTTACAGCTGCCAGTCCTGCGGTTTCAGTGCGCAAGCGACTCTGCCCTAACGTGACACTTTGAAAACCCTGTTGTAGCGCTTGATTGACCTCTTCCACAGAGAAGTCGCCTTCAGGTCCAATCATCACAACAATTTCGTCATTGGTTGGCGTTTTATCACTTAAATAATTAAAAAGGTCCGCGCGCGTAATCTCATCGTAACAATGCGCGATGAAACCGCGATGCTGCTGGATGAAATCTCGGAATGGCGTCATCGCGTTCATCTTTGGCAGCCACGCTTTCCTACTCTGCTTCACTGCCGACAGCACGATGCGTTCCAGTCGATCGATGCGCACTTGATGGCGTTCGGAAAAGCGACAATCGAGCAGCGTTAGTTCATCAAAACCAATCTCGGTTGCTTTTTCAACGAGCCATTCCATGCGATCCATGTTTTTCGTTGGTGCAATCGCCAGATGGATGCGCCCGTTCCACGTTTTTTCTTGCGGCAACTGCGCTTCAATCTTATAGAGACATTTCTTCGGCGTAGCGGTTGTGATGGTTGCTTGATAGAACATTCCTTCGCCATCCATAAGGAATATTTCATCGCCTTCATGCAAACGCAAAACGCGAACAGCGTGTTTCGATTCTTCTTCAGGCAATTCAACGCGCGCGTTGGCGTCTGGAACGTAGAAAAAGCGCTCTTCTTTCATTCGTTTTCCTCTTTTGCGCGTCGCGCCAGCTCGTCTCTCAATCGCGATGCAAGTTCATATTCTTCCTCGTCGATGGCTTTCTGCAACGCCTTTTGCACCAATTCGTCGCTCAACGTGTTGACTGGCACTGCCAAAGCGCCAGTTTGTTTCTGATATGGATAGCTCTGCTTCTGGAAAAGGGCTTCATCGATGTATATCGGCACGTTTTCGGAAAACGAAAGCAGCACAGCGTCGCAAGCGCGAATGGCTACACGCATGTCGGATGCGGTGTTGCAAAGAAAAACGAGGTACTCCCCTTCCATCAAACCAGTAATTAGAAGTTCAAAGTCGCTTTCTGTCTCTGCCGAAAGCATCTGCCACAACACTTCGGGCAGCAGTCTGCCTGCGTTAGGCACACGTTTCGAGCGCAGGCTGAATTGCTCTGCCATCGCATCGTCGCAAGGAACGGTCAGCAGACGCGTCTCTTGTTCATTGGTGAGCATCAACATGTGAGCGTTTTCTTCACCAACAATGCGCGAAAGTCCTTTAAACAAGAGACGTATTCTGCCGTTTTCGTCCATGAAAATATTATACTTGGATTTCTTCTTTCTTTGGATGGAAAATCAAAGCGAATGAAACACCAACGAGAAGCGCGTATGCTGCAAATGTGTACCAGCAAGTTGGCGTTGCAACGCCGTTATTTCCGAGCAGATTGACGATTCCCTGTGCGCCAAATGAACCAACTGTGGCGCCAATTCCATTCGTCATCAACATAAACAAGCCTTGTGCGCTCGAGCGAAGTGCGGGATCGGTTGATTTGTCAACGAACAACGAACCTGAAATATTGAAAAAGTCGAACGCAACGCCGTAAACGATCATCGAAAGGATGAACATCCAAACGCCAGAGCCAGGATTTCCAGCACCTAACAAACCGAAACGGAATACCCAAGCAAACATCGCGATGAGCATTACATTCTTAATTCCAAATCGTTTCATAAAGAATGGAATCATCAGGATGCAGAGCGTTTCGCTAATTTGTGAAATTGAATACAGAATCACTGGATATTTCACGCCAAACGTGCCAGCATATTCTGGTAGTTTACCGAAACTTTCGATGAAAGGCGTTGCGAAACCGTTGGTAATCTGCAAACTAACGCCGAGAAGCATAGAGAAAATGAAGAAAATCGCCATTTTCTTTTGCTTAAACAGCGTGAACGCGCGAAGTCCGAATGCATCAACCAGATTGGTTTTGTCGCCACTTTTGCTAACAGGGCATGCAGGCAGCGTGAAGGTGTAAAGGAATAGAATGATACTGAGCACGCCACTCGTGATGAATTGACGATGATCGGATTTGAATCCCATTAAATCGACAAACCACATCGAGCAAATAAAACCAATAGTACCGAATACGCGGATTGGAGGGAAGTCTTTTATCGTATCCATGCCTGCTTGCGTCAGCGCATTGTATGCAACTGAATTTGTCAGAGCAAGTGTTGGCATATAGAACGCAACGCTCAGCGAATAGAACGTAAAGAGAACGGCGAACGAAGCATTCTCTCCTGATGTGCTTCCGTACCAAGCGGCTGCGAACATAAACAATCCTGCCAACAGATGGCAAATACCCAACATGCGTTGTGCTTGAACCCAACGGTCGGCTATTATACCAATAAGTGCGGGCATGAAGATTGAAACGATACCTTGCATTGCGAAGAATGCACCGATATGCGATGACATGCCAATGTTCGACAAATAGATGCCCATACAGGTGAGATAGGCGCCCCAAACGGCAAACTCAAGGAAATTCATGAGCGCCAAACGAATCTTGATATTCATATATGATACTGTTTTAAGGTTGCACGAGAAAAACAAACGGCGTCTTTCGCGCGCGTACATTTATTTATTTTTCTATTCTCTTGCAAAGATAGCAAAAGAAAACGAAATGCAAAAATATTCGTTTATTTTCATCGAAAAATGATTTTTTATGCAAAAAAATCGTAGCGCAATGGGTGGCAAAAATAGGTCAATGAAATGTGTTAAAATTGTAACGAAATTTTACCCGAAATCAACGCAAAAAAGTAAAAAATCATGACAAAAAAATGGTTCTCATTTTCATTTTTTTTCGCCGTTCATTGATCGACCGACCAAAAACACGTCAAATTTCCCCCCCTTTTACGTGCATTTTTTTGTTAAATTGACTGTTAAAAAAGTTAAATGATATGAGATAGAAAATTATCTCACGTGAGATAGATTTTTATCTCACGTGAAATAAATTTGTAAACA
>Ga0065708_1006869_pt1 | contig 15121 bp, 11 predicted proteins | sample Hoacrofraction12_2_FD_59095 | JGI IMG/M metagenome (GOLD analysis project Ga0065708, IMG submission 59095) | Hoatzin crop microbial communities from Cojedes, Venezuela, sample from fiber fraction 12 v1 | ecosystem: Host-associated > Birds > Digestive system > Esophagus > Crop | place: Venezuela... | reverse complement strand
CTCTTGGCGAATGCCGCCTTCGACGCGGTGATGAAAATAGGATGGCCGGAAGGCAGAATACCCCTCGCAGAGGCCACTGTGTATCTCGCCACAAGTCCTAAGAGCAACTCCGCATACCTCGGCATCGACAAAGCCCTGAGCACAGTGAGGCAAACAGGCAACCTGCCCGTGCCACTACCCTTGCGCAACGCCCCGACGAAACTTATGGCCGACTTGGGATACCACGACGGATACAAATATCCTCACGACTACCCCGGAAATTTCACGCCACAGCAGTACCTCCCCGACGCACTCACCGCAGAGCGCTTCTGGCATGCGCAGCATACGCCGCAAGAGGAAAAGCTGTACCAGCAGATGCTGCGGCTATGGAATAATCGATTTGAGAATTGACAGGGTTTTAAGGTGATTTAACATAAAAAACATTTACCCTTTATTGATAATCAATAATAAATTACTACCTTTGCAGCTTGAAACAAGACAGACATAATGGAAAAGGAACAAAAAACAAAGGTTTCGCCGCTCACACTGTTCAAGAGCCGCGGATACAACGGATGCATAGCTGATGCATACAGGCTGTTTACCGACAATTTCAGCTCCATACTGCGACACCTGTGGCTGCCGCTACTCCTCTTTTCGGCATTCATAGCAGCAGCGGTGGTTGTCAGTTTCCAAGGCAGCAGCCTGCAAATGCAAGGCATCGCCACCGGCGACACCGCAATGCTGCAAAAAGGAAGCATCTTTATCTTGGCGTCGGTAGCACTGATACTCATCGCCTTAGTGCCGATGAACATAATGTACGGACGCTTCTTCACAATGCTCCGGCAACACAGTCTCACCGACAAGATGCCGCTGAAAAAGGAGAAGCTGCCGAAAGCCGAGACACGACGCTCGGTGAGGCGCACGTGGATTGCGATGATAGCTTTCGGCATCGCCGCGATACTCCTCGTGATTATCGCTCTCGCACCACTGCTCTACGGATACAACGGCATACCCTTCGACCCGTCGAACTACAAGTGGTACGGCATCGCCGCATTCCTCGCCATCGTATGCTTCGTGTTCTTCCTGCCGCTGTACAACGTCTATGAGTCATACGTCATCGACCACAACAAAGGCCTCTTCGCCACTCTCGCCACACAATACGGCAAGAGCTTCCGGCACTGGGGATTCCTCTTCGCACTCTTCGTAATCACTGTGCTCATCCTCGCTATCATCATGGGAATTCTGGCACTGCCGATGCTCGTGCTCAGCACAGCCGACAATATCAACACCATAGGAATGGCACAGGGAGACCCTGACGGACTGCCCGCAAGTTTTCCGCTCCTCATAGCCATCACCACACTGCTCGTAACATTCGCCTCATACTGCATCTACCTCGTGGTATATACTATAATGTATTACGCCTACGGAAGCATTGAGACAAGCGAGAAAGAAAGAGCGGCAAGAAAATCAATTGAAAATTGAGAATTATATGAAAAAGATTCTTTTTATCGACCGCGACGGCACAATCATAAAGGAGCCGGAAGACGAGCAGATTGACTCTTTCGAGAAACTGCAGTTTGTGGAGGGAGTTATCACCGCCCTCTCCTTCCTGCGCAAAAATACCGACTTCCTCTTCGTAATGGTGAGCAACCAAGACGGATTAGGCACCAGTTCCTTTCCCGAAGACACGTTCTGGCCGGTCCACAATTTCATCTTGCAAACGCTGAAAGGCGAAGGGGTGGAGTTTGACGACATTCTCATCGACAGGCATTTCCCCGCCGACAACGCGCCGACAAGGAAACCAGGAACGGCGATGGTGCAGAAATATATGCAAGGCGACTACGACATCGAAAACAGTTTCGTTATCGGCGACCGCGACACCGACAGACAGTTTGCCCAAAACATCGGATGCCAGAGCCTCATCCTCTCACCAGAACTCGGATGGGAGAAAATCACAGAACTGCTCTTCGCTGGACAACGGCAGGCGACGGTGAAACGCACGACAAAAGAAACCGACATCCTCGTGAGCATCGACCTCGACGGAAACGGAAAATGCGACATCCACACCGGGCTCGGATTCTTCGACCACATGTTGGAGCAAATCGCAAAACACGGAATGACCGACCTCACCGTGAAATGCAAAGGCGACCTGTATGTGGATGAGCATCACACAATAGAAGACACCGCACTCACACTCGGTGAGTGCCTCCTCAAAGCCCTCGGCGACAAACGGGGAATAGAGAGATACGGATACACGCTGCCTATGGACGACTGCCTCTGTCAGGTGGCCATAGACTTCGGAGGGCGCCCCTGGCTCGTGTGGGACGCGGAGTTCCACCGGGAGAAAATCGGAGAAATGCCCACCGAGATGTTCCTCCACTTCTTCAAAAGCCTCTCCGACGCGGCAAAAATGAACCTCAACATCAAAGCCGAAGGAGAAAACGAGCACCACAAGATAGAAGGCATCTTCAAGGCTTTCGCAAGGGCACTGAGAATGGCGGTGAGAAGGGATATTCAGCATTTCCAGCTGCCATCGACAAAAGGAGCACTTTAGGCAAGCTTCGCTTGCAGTAATAGGTAGCATCGGCGAGCCGTGCAGTATCCGATGCGTTAATAAGGCTTAGGTCTGAATCAATAAGAAATGAAGCATAAAAAGCTGTTTTACTCTCATAAGGAGGAGCTCTGGAACGCCTGGAGCCATTTCGGCGGCATCGTATTGGGTGTCGCCATGGGAGTGGCATTCCTGATTTACTGCTTCAAATATAAAGACGGATGGGCATCGGCGGGAGTAATCCTGTACCTCATCGGAATGCTCTTCTCGTATATCACCTCCACGCTCTACCACTCCGTGAGCGGCTACAGCAAATGGAAGGAGAAGCTGCGGAAATGGGACCACGCCGCCATCTACTGGCACATCGCCGGCTCCTACTCGCCGATAACGCTGATGGTGCTGCGCGAACAAGGATACTGGGGCTGGGGGCTCTTCTCATTCATCTGGCTCTGCGCACTCGCAGGAACGGCGGTGAGCTTCGGCAAACTCAAAGAGCACAGCAACTTAGAGACTCTCTGTTTCGTGGGAATGGGCCTCAGCGCGCTTATCGCCATCAAACCGCTGCTCAACGGACTGTCGGCCAACGCCTTCTCCTGGATTATCGCTGAGGGGGTGTGCTACATCACCGGAGCCGTATTCTACAGTATTCGAAAGAAAAGGTATATGCACACCATCTTCCATTTCTTCGTGCTCGCAGGCTCCATCTGCCATATCGTGGCAGTGTGGGATATGCTGATTAGGTATTTGTAAACGATTAAAAGACAATAGGATATGAGACAACTGATGATATTCGCGATGCTTCTGCTCGCACTCGCTGCAGTAAAGGCCGAAGACACGCCGGAGATAAACCCGCAGGCTATTCACTACCTCGACGACGGAACAGAGGTGGAGGTGGGCGACAGTGCTGTAAACGCGCCATACGAGGTGTATTTCTACGCCAACCCCTCGAATATGGGCTCATACACAGTTACTTACGAGTGGAGAATATATAAAGACGCCGACAGCACGGCGCTTCTCGTGAGATACGACCAAGATATGACCTACACCTTTATGGAGACAGGAACATACACCTGGTACCTCACTGCCACGCTGACCACAAACGGAGTGGTGGATATGATTCTCGAGTCGGAAAGGAAGTCGATAACCATCAAGGAGAGCATCCTGCAAATGCCCAACGCCTTCTCACCTAACGGCGACGGATTCAACGACGTGTATAAGCCGATTCAATATCAGTCGCTCACAGAATTCCACGCCTACATCTACAACAGATGGGGGCAGATGCTATACGACTGGACAGACCCCTCCACTGGATGGGACGGAACATACAAAGGAAAACTATGCAAAGACGGAGTGTACTTCTGTCTCGTAAAGGCAAAAGGAAGCGACGGGCAAGTGTATAACATCAAAAAAGACGTAAACCTCTTGACAGGATACTACAGTGAATCAGACTCCGGAACTTCTTCAACTGAATAATATCAACATGGCACAGGCTGGAAAGATTGAGGTTTGGGGGGCCAGGGTTCATAACCTGAAAAACATTGACGTGACGATACCACGCCACAGCCTCACTGTAATCACAGGGTTGAGCGGCAGCGGAAAATCCTCCCTCGCCTTCGACACAATATTCGCTGAGGGACAGAGAAGGTACTTGGAAACCTTCTCCGCATACGCACGCAATTTCATGGGCAATATGCAACGGCCCGACGTGGACAAGATAACAGGACTGAGCCCGGTAATCAGCATAGAGCAAAAGACTACCAACAACAACCCCCGCTCCACCGTGGGAACAACCACGGAGGTTTATGACTACCTGCGTCTGCTCTACGCCAGGGCAGGAACGGCATACAGCTACCGCACAGGCGAGAAAATGGTGAAATACACCGAGGAGGAGCTGATGAAAATGATTCTCACCGACTACGACGGCAAAAAAATAATGATGCTCGCGCCAGTGGTGAGAAACAGGAAAGGCCACTACCGCGAACTCTTCGAGTCGATGCGCAAAAAAGGATACCTCAACGTGAGGGTTGACGGACAGATGCTCGAGATAACCCAAGGGATGAAAACCGACAGGTACAAAAACCACAATATCGAGGTGGTCATCGACAAACTGAAAGTGAATGCCAAGGACGAGGAAAGGCTCAAGAAAAGCGCAGGGCTCGCACTACGGCAGGGAGAGGGACTGATGATGATCCTCGACGCTGACAGCGGAAGCGTGAAATACTATAGCCGCAACCTGATGTGCCCCACCACAGGAATGTCGTATTCCGACCCCGCACCGCATAACTTCTCCTTCAACTCGCCACAAGGGGCCTGTCCGCAATGCAGAGGTCTCGGCACGGTAAACGAAATCGACATAAGCAAGGTAATCCCCGACAAGGAAAAAAATATCAAGGAAGGGGCTATCGTACCGCTCGGAGCATACAAGAGTCAAATGATTTTCTGGCAGATAGAGGCACTCCTCGAAAAACGCGGGCTCGACATCAAAACACCGGTGAAAGACATCCCCGACGAGGTGATGAACGAAATCCTCTACGGCTCCTTGGAAAGGGTGAGAGTGAGGGCAGAGCTCGTGCATACCTCAACAGACTATTTCTGCGACTATGCAGGAATAGTGAATTACATCCGGCAAACGGCGGAGCGCGACGAGAGCGCGGCAAGTCAGAAATGGGCGGAGCAGTTTATGCACACCTGTGAATGCCCGGAATGCAAAGGGCAAAGGCTCAACAAAGAGGCGTTGTCGTACCGCATCTGGGACAAGAATATCGCAGAGGTGGCAAACCTCGACATCGCCGACCTCCAGGAGTGGGCAGAGAAATGCGAGGAGCATTTAGACGAGCGGCAGAAAGCCATCGCTCACGAGATACTCAAAGAGATAAGGAAACGCACGGGATTCATGCTCGACGTGGGACTCGACTACCTCGCACTCAACAGGCAGTCGGCATCGCTCTCAGGAGGCGAGAGCCAGAGAATAAGACTCGCCACGCAAATAGGAAGTCAGCTCGTGAATGTGCTCTACATCCTCGACGAGCCGAGCATCGGGCTGCACCAGCGCGACAACGAAAAACTCATACGCTCGCTCAAGGAACTGCGCGACCTCGGCAACACCGTAATCGTGGTGGAGCACGACGAGGATATGATGCGAAATGCCGACTATATCATCGACATCGGACCACGCGCAGGAAGAAAAGGAGGAGAGGTGGTGTTTCAAGGCACACCCGAGGAAATGCTGAAAACCGACACCCTCACGGCCCAATACCTTAGCGGAAAAGAGAAAATCGAGACACCGAAGAAACGGCGCAAGGGCTCGGGAGAGAGCATCATCCTGCACGGATGCAAGGGCAACAACCTCAAGAATATCGACGCCGAGTTCCCGCTCGGGAAATTCATCGTCGTTACGGGTGTCAGCGGCTCGGGGAAGTCAACGCTCATCAACGAGACCCTCTACCCTATCCTCTCGAAAAAATTCTACCGCTCACTGAAAAACCCGCAACCCTACGACAGCATCGAGGGAGTGGAATATATAAATAAGGTGGTGGCCGTTGACCAAAGCCCCATCGGGAAGTCGCCACGCAGCAATCCCGCGACCTACACCGGGGTGTTCGACGACATCCGAGCCCTCTTCGTGGGACTGCCGGAGGCGAAAATCAGAGGCTACAAGCCTGGCCGCTTCTCTTTCAACGTGAAAGGCGGACGGTGTGAGGTGTGCAAAGGCAACGGATACAAAACGATAGAGATGAACTTCCTCCCCGACGTGTTCGTGCCTTGCGAGGAATGCCACGGAAAACGATATAACCGTGAGACGCTCGAGGTGAGATACAAGGGAAAGAGCATCGCCGACGTGCTCGACATGACCATCAACCAGGCCGTGGAATTCTTCGAGAATGTGCCGGCGATAATACAGAAAATCAAGACCTTGCAAGACGTGGGGCTTGGTTACATCAAACTCGGTCAGCCCTCCAACACCCTCTCCGGAGGTGAGTGCCAGCGTGTGAAACTCGCCACGGAGCTGAGCAAGAAAGACACTGGCAAAACTCTCTATATCCTCGATGAGCCTACCACCGGTCTGCACTTCGACGACATCCGCACCCTCCTCGACGTGCTCGACAAACTCGTGGACAAGGGCAACACTGTTATCGTCATCGAGCACAACCTCGATGTCATCCGCCACGCCGACCACCTCATCGACATCGGACCGGAGGGAGGACGCAAAGGAGGGCAAATACTCACCACCGGCACACCGGAGCAAGTGAAAAAGAGCAAACTCGGATATACGCCGAAATATATCTGACTCTGCTGTATATTTTTGAAAGGAAATAGTCTCTGAATTAGAACAAAAAGTTTAATTCAGAGACTATCTTTATTATATTATCATTTAGACGTAAGTCTCAAGGAATTTCACGGTGCCGGAAATTTTCACTTCATTGGTAATGGCAGGAATGAGGAGGGTATCGCCCTGCTCAAAGGGTTCTGTTGTGCCCTCACATTCTATGGTGCCCTTGCCTCCCACGGCAATAAGGATTACGAAGCTGTCGAGTTCGGAATAGTCGATGGTCATCGGCTCCGTGAGGTCGTAAATAGAAGTGTTGAAATACGGGCATCTCACAAGGCTGATGCCCCTGTCGCGCTGCGGCACATAGTCGGTGCGGTAGTTGTCGAGCACGGTGTAGTCGATGCACTCGCTGGCCTCCTTGACGTGCAACTGTCGGAGGTTTCCGTTTTTGTCGCGGCGGTTGAAATCATAAATGCGATACGTAACGTCGCTCGTCTGCTGAATCTCCGCCAAGAAACAGCCGGCACCGATACTGTGTACACGTCCGGCGGGCAGGAAGAAGCAGTCGCCCTCCTTCACCTCATACTCCTTAATGGCGTCGGTGATGGTGTTGTCGGCCACCATCTGCTGATACTCCTCCGGGGTGATTTTCTTGCTCATTCCCGAGCGCAGTTTCGCACCCGGCGATGAAGGCATAAGATACCACATCTCCGTTTTCCCCTTGCTCTTGCCGTGGCGCAAGGCAATCTCGTCGGTGGGATGCACCTGGATTGAAAGGTCCTGACGGGCGTCGATGAATTTTATCAGCAAGGGAAACTCATTGCCGAAACGGTTGTAATTGTCCTTGCCGACCAACTGCCCCTGCAATTCCTTGACAAGGGAGTTGAGGCTGCGCCCGGCATACTCGCCCGCGGCCACCACGCTCTCGTTGTCCTTAACTCCTGAAATCTCCCAGCTCTCACCCACATTCTCCATCTGTGTGTCGAGATGCTTGAAGGGTATTATTCGCTCGCCACCCCAAAGGGTCTGCTTCAATATCGGTTTAAATCTTAATGGTTGCATTTGATTCGCAAATTTTATGTCAATATTCTTTATTTATATACGGACAGCGGCCGCCCTTTACTTAATAGTCCTTCCAGAACGAAGGAGTGAATATCACTAATACCGTGAATATCTCAAGTCGCCCTACGAGCATCAGCATACTGCAGAGCCATTTCAGTCCTGGCAGCAGTGAGTCCCACGACATATTTGGCTGTCCGAGGCTTCCGAGCACCGGCCCCACATTGCTCACGCAACTCAGCGACACGGCGATGGCATTATCGCCATCGAGTCCGAAGGTCATCATTATCGTGGCGGTAACGAAGACGAACATCACGAACATCGTGATATATGCAAGGAGCGAGCCGAATTGACTGCGGTCGATATTCTCGCCATTGATGCGCACCGGCAATACGGCACGCGGGTGCAGACGCTGGCGGAACTCATTAATCACAATCTTCACAAGCATCACGCACCGGCTGCTCTTCAGTCCGCCGCTCGTGCTGCCCGTGCAGGCCCCGGTGAACGCTAAGAAGCATAGTATCACCCACGTGAGCTCGGGCCACAACGTAACATTCTCACTATACAGTCCGGTGGTGGTAACGAAGCTCACCGTCTGGAACAGTCCGGCACGGAAAGCGTGATACCAGCTGTAGCCCATGCCGTCAACAAGCGTCACCGTCATCACCACCGTGGCGCCAGCTACAAGTGCCACATAGAATTTCAACTCGCTGTTTTGTGCCAGGTCCTTGAAATTGGAAAAGTCTTTAAAGCTCAGTCTGCTGAAAGTGGTGAATATCAGCATAAAGTTCATTCCAGAGAGAAACTGAAAGAAAATGGCGATAAACTCTATTATGTCGCTTCCGAAAGCGAACACGCCGGCGTTATGCACCGAGAAGCCGCCGGTGGCGGTGGTGCTGAGGGCGTAGCACACGGCGTCAAACCATATCATGCCGGCGACCCGGAAACTCAGGATACACAGCACCGTAAGGATGATATACACTGCCATAATCTTCTTCGCCGTGGTGCTCAACCGGTAGTGGAGCCTGCCGCTCACGGGGCCGGAGCTCTCGGCTGAGAACACCTTGATATTGCCTCCCACGAGCGAGGGGAGCAGGGCCATCGTGAAGAACACTATTCCGATACCTCCCATAAACTGCGTCAGGGCGCGCCAGAAAAGCATCGCATGAGGAAGCACCTCCACATTCTTCAGTATCGTGCAGCCGGTGGTCGTGAATCCCGACATCGTCTCGAAAAAGGCGTCGGTGATATCAGGAATGTATCCGCTCACAAGATATGGCAGCATTCCTGTGAGGGTAAAGGAAATCCAGGTGAGCGTAACCACGAGGTAGGCGTCGCGGCGGCCGAGGGAGTTGCGTGCCCCTTGTCCGCTATGGTGAAGCACTAAGCCGACGATGACGGTGAAGAGCGACGAGACGAGGAATGCCAGGCCGTCGTCCTCCTCATACACCAAGGCCAAGGCGCAGCAGCCGAGCATCAGAAAAGCCTCAAGGAAAAGCAGCTGGCCGATAATCTTTAATATGAGCTTACTGTTTATCATCCAAAATTAAAAAGTCCTTTTGGCTCGGCAAACATCTGCCCCACCTTTTCTAAATTCATATCTATGGAGAACACCATCACCTTGTCGCCCTCCTGTATTTGAGTGCCTCCAGACACCAATTGCCCTTTGCCTTCTCTCACCAATCCGCCAATCGTGCAATTCTTTGGCAAGGCAAGGTCTTTCACGGGTTTCTTGGTAACCTTGGAGTTCTTCTGTGCCTCAAACTCTCCCACCTGCGCGTTGCCCATCATCAGGTTTTGAAGATTTTTCACGCTCTCGTCTAAGAGCATCTGCGAGATATAGCCGGCGGCAAGAACCTGCTTATTTACCAAGGTGCCGATATCGAGCGACTCGGCCATTCCGATGTAGTCGATATTCTGCACCATAGCCACTGTTTTTCTCACTCCGGCACGTTTGGCGTTAAGACAGGCGAGAATATTCGCCTCGGTATTTCCTGTAAGTGCGACGAAAGCCTGCGAAGTCTCCAATCCCGCATCGTTCAAGACATCAAGGTTGCGTCCGTCGCCTTCCATTATTGTCACGTCTTTGTTTGTGATTAGCTCACTGAGCCTTTCGCACCTGGCCCTGTCTTTTTCTATAAGATTGGCATGCATGTTCTCCGGCAGTGTCTGTGCCAGTCTCACCGCCGTTTTGCTGCCGCCCATGATAATTATGTTTTTCACATCCACATAATCCTGTTTGCCGGCCTTTTCCTTCAGCTGGTCGAGATGTTCGCTTTCAGCGATAAAATACACGAGGTCGAGGTTCATCAAGCTGTCGTTGCCGCCAGGGATTATCGTCTCTTCTTTCCTCTTTATGGCCACCACATGATAAGGGTCTTGCGGACCGATGAGGTTGCGTAAAGGCTGATTGAGCAACTGGCATTTGTCATCGCGCAGTTTGATGCCGAGGAGCACCAAGGAGCCATCGTGCAAGTCCCACCTCTGCCGTGCCCACGACACTTGCAGTCCTTTCACTATTTCCTTTGCCGCGAGCACCTCGGGATATATCAGCTGGTCGATGCCCATATCCTCAAAGAGGGGTTTCGAGACTTTATCATATTTAGGTCGTAAATGGTCAAAATTGTCTATCCTGGCCACTGTCTTTTTTGCTCCTAACCTTTTCGCCATTGCGCAGCAGGCGAGATTCATCGGCTCGTGGGCAGTAACGGCCACGAAGAGGTCGCACTCTTTCACCCCTGCCAAGTTAAGGTTGGGGATAGAGACGGGGTCTTCATTCACCGTTCTTATGTCAAGATTGCCGAGGTCTTCTATCGCATCTTTATCCTCGTCAATAACCACGCAATCGACATCCTCTTTGGAGAATATCTCTGCGAGGTGGCTTCCCACGGCTCCGGCTCCGGCAATTACTATTCTCATACCTTATATATATATTATAGTATCATTTTCTTCACCTCCTGTCTGATGCTCTCAACATCCAGCTTGGTGATTTCTTTCAGTTGCTGCACGGTGCCGTGCTCCACGAATTCGTCGGGCAGTCCTAATCGCCTTACCCTCGGCGTGTAGCCGTTGTCCTGCATCCAGTCAGAGATTGCGCTTCCTGCCCCTCCGTTGCGCACGCCGTCTTCCACGGTGATAATCCTGTCGTATTTCTGTGCTATCTCCGTGAGCATCGTGCCGTCTAAGGGTTTTGCGAAGCGCAGGTCGTAGTGTGCCGCCTCGGGGATGTCGGCGATGGCTTTTGCCACGTCGTTGCCGCAAGGTCCTAAGGAAATCACGGCCACCTTGGTGCCGTCTTTGAGTTTCCGCCCCGTGCCAATGGTCATCTCTTTCATCGGCGTGCGCCAGTCGGTCATCACTCCCCTGCCCCTCGGATATCTTATCACCACAAGACCTTTGCCGGGGAGCTGGGCGGTAAACATCATATCGCGCATCTCCTGCTCGTTCATCGGCGAGGCGATGGTAATATGTGGAATGGCGCGGAGGCTGGCGATGTCGAAAGCCCCGTGGTGCGTGGGGCCGTCCTCGCCCACAAGTCCGGCGCGGTCGAGGCACAGCACCATGTCGTAGTTCATTATCGCCTCATCGTGAATGATATTGTCGTATGCCCTCTGTGCGAAAGCGGAGTAGATATTGCAGAACGGCAGCATCCCCTCTTTCGCCATTCCGGCGGAGAAGGTAACGGCGTGCCCCTCGGCGATACCCACGTCGAAGGTGCGCTCGGGCATCTCCTTCATCATGATGTTCATCGAGCAGCCGGTGGGCATGGCCGGCGTAACGCCCACGATTTTGGGGTTTTGCTTCGCCAATTCTAAAAGTGTCTCGCCGAAAACGTCCTGGAATTTCGGCGGTTTGTTCTTGTCGTCGGCAGTGATGCGCTCTCCGGTGTCCACGTCGAATTCTCCCGGTGCGTGCCATACGGTGGCGTTTTTCTCTGCCGGCTCATATCCTTTGCCTTTCACGGTGTGCAGGTGGAGCATCTTCGGCCCTTTCATATCCTTTATCTGCCTTAGGATTCTCACGAGTTCCTTAACGTCGTGCCCGTCGTAAGGTCCGAAATATCGGATGTCGAGACCCTCGAAGATATTCTGCTGTCTGCTGATTGCCGACTTGAAGGCATTGCTGAGTCTTATTATCCCTTTGCGTCGCCTGTCGTCCATCATACCTCTTGAGTGCAGCCATTGTGAGGCTTTAAAGCGCAGTCGGTTATAGGTCTCATTGGTGCTGATATTGAGCAGATATTGCTTCATTCCTCCCACGCTGCGGTCGATGCTCATATTATTGTCGTTGAGGATGATAAGCAGGTTATTAGGGATGCTGCTGGCATTGTTGAGCCCCTCGAAGGCGAGTCCGCCGCTCATTGCCCCGTCGCCGATGAGCGCCACCACATGTCGGCCGTCCTCCCCTTTCCTCTGTGCCGCCACCGCCATACCGAGGGCTGCGGAGATGCTGTTGGAGGCGTGTCCGCAGGTGAAGGTGTCGTATTCGCTCTCTTTTGGCGAGGGGAAGGGCCTGATACCGTGGAGCTTGCGGTTGGTGCAAAACTGCTTCCGCCGCCCGGTGAGGATTTTATGTCCGTATGCCTGATGCCCCACATCCCATACTATGCGGTCGTAGGGGGTATTGAAAACGTAATGCAGGGCCACGGTGATTTCCACCACGCCGAGGGATGAGGCGAGGTGGCCGGGGTTGACCGAGAGCTCCTTGATAATGTCGGCTCTCAACTGCTCGCACAGCTCAGGCAACTGCTCCAACGAGAGTTTTCTCAGGTCGTCGGGGTAGTTAATGCTGTTGAGCAGTTCCGTGTTGTTTTCCATTATATGTTGTATTTAGTTTCTATTCCTTTCCGGTTGCCGGCCGGTTGTCGTGGTTGTTGTTGTCGATGGCCTCCGCCTTGTCGCCCTTGAGGAAGAGTCCGGCGATGAAGCCTACGAAGAATATCGTGGCGGTGCCTAAGACAATCGCCATATAGCTGTGGATGTGGGGGTTAGGCAGCCCCACCCAGTTGTATGCCGAAATCCAGCATATCATCATTATGCCGGCGAGGGCTCCTATAAGTGCGGCTTTGTTGCTCACCCTCCTTGTGAGGAATCCCAAGAGGAAGAGTCCGAGCATGCCTCCGCTGAATATCGACGAGAGTTTCCACCAGGTGTCGAGGATGCTCTCGACATTTATTAGGGCGATGGCGACGAGCATTCCGAGGAGTCCCACGATGATGCCGCTCACTTTCAGCACTCGCACCTTCTCTTTGTCGTCGGCGTTCGTCCTCATCCGCTCGTAGTAGTCGGTGAGGATCACTGTCGATGAACTGGTGATGCTTGTGGCGATGGTGCTCATTCCTGCGGCGAAAATCGATGCCACGAGGATGCCCGTAACTCCGGTGGGCAGCGCGTTGACGATGTAGAACGGGAACACGTAGTCGGCCTTGAGCCCTTCGGGGAGCACGCCCGGCTGCTGACTGTAGTAGCAGTATAGCGAGGTGCCTATCAAGAAGAAGAGCAGCGACACGGGGATGAGGATCCATCCGCCGAGGAGCACACTGAACCGCGCGTCTTTCTCCGTGCGGGCGGTGTGATAACGCTGCACATAGCTTTGGTCGATGCCGTAGTTTTGCAAGTTCGTGAAGATGCCATAAATCATGCATACCCAGAAGGTAGAGGTGCTCCAGTCGGTGAGCGAATAGCTTCCCAAGGAGAATTTTCCCTCCTCGCCGGCCATCTCGATAGCCTTGCCGATGCCCTGCGGCATATTCACCCACAGGAGCACTAAGCACAAGAGGGCTCCGCCAATCATTATGAAGCCTTGCACGGCCTCTGTCCACACCACTCCCTTGATGCCTCCGAGCACCGAATAGATGATGATGGCGATGCTCGTAACGATTATCACCGTCTTCATGTCCCAGCCGAGGAGGATGTTCATCGGAACGGCGAGCAGATACATAATAGCCCCGGTGCGGGCCACCTGTGTGAGCAGGTAGCACACAGAGGCGTATATGCGTGCCCACAGTCCGAACCGCTCCTCCAAAAACTGATAGGTCGAAACGGTGTTCTGCTTGCGGTAGAAAGGCACAAACCAGTTGGCGGCAATCACCGCGGCAATGGGTATCGACAGACAAAAGACGAATGAGTTCCAGTTGCCCGCGTATGCGCTGCCGGGGTATCCCAAATAGCTTATGGAGCTTACGAACGATGAGAATATCGACATGCCTACCACCCACCCCGGGAGACTGTGGTTGGCAGAGGTATATTCTTCCGAGGATGTGCCCTTATGGAAGAACGAACTGCCCATCACCACAACACCAAGGGTGAAAAGCAAGAATATTATCAAGTCTATGGTATGCATGCCGTAAAGATTAAACCAGATGAGGAATCAGCTCTTCGCGCTCACCCGGCAACATATCGATGACAGGTATTTCCACCATTGTATAGCATGCCGGCTGCAGACGCATTGATGCGCGTGCCACGTTTACGAGCACCTGTCCGGTAAGAGCCGGGTTGTTGATACTCATATTGAATTCGAGTCTTTGGTTCTGTGTCTTTCCGCTCACGCCTTTGCGCACGAGGTTCACGCCATGCCCCATGTCTTTCACCTCGTCAACCGACTGCACTTGGAACACGTGTGTCTCGTCGTTGGCGAAATAGGGGTCGGCCTTGATGGCTGCGGTAACATCTTCGAGTTTGGCGCCCTCCTCGAGTTCCACATACACCATACGGCGGTGGATGCCCTCACCGAGAGGAATGGTCATCGACAGTGCGTCTTTCACTCCAGCTTTGCTTCTCACGCAAACGCTGTGGCCCATACTCATACCGGGGCCGAAGTTGGTGTAGCTCAAGCCTTTAGGAGCGAGGCTCTGCATCAGTGTGCGCACCACGGAGTCGCTTCCCGGATCCCAGCCGGCGGCAATCACTGCCACAGCCTTGTGCTCCTTGCATATCGGCATCAGTGTGGTGCGATAGTCGAGAATGGAGGTGTGGATGTCGAAAGAGTCAACGGTGTTGATGCCCATGGCGAGAATTTTCTTAGCGTACTCCTCGCAACTGCGGGTAGGTGTGGCAAGCACTGCCACGTCCACGTCCTTCAACTCGGTGATGTCTTTCACCACATCATATTTCGCAAGCTCTGCGGGCTTGTTCTCTGCGCCCTGGCGCCTTACTATGCCTGCGATTTCGAAATCCGGGGCTGCCTCAAGAGCCTGTACTGTAAACTGTCCGATGTTGCCGTATCCCACTACGGCTGCTCTAATTTTCTTCATATTCTATATT
>Ga0065708_1040142_pt1 | contig 15151 bp, 10 predicted proteins | sample Hoacrofraction12_2_FD_59095 | JGI IMG/M metagenome (GOLD analysis project Ga0065708, IMG submission 59095) | Hoatzin crop microbial communities from Cojedes, Venezuela, sample from fiber fraction 12 v1 | ecosystem: Host-associated > Birds > Digestive system > Esophagus > Crop | place: Venezuela... | reverse complement strand
AAGGACTTCTTTTTTATTGGACGTAGCGTTCTGAGCCAAAGGTCGCCTCATCCCGACTGAAAAAGAAGTTCTTGATAAAGGACTTCTTTTTTATTGGACGTAGCGTTCTGAGCCAAAGGCCGCCTCATCCCGACTGAAAAAGAAGTTCTTGATAAAGGACTTCTTTTTTATTGGACGTTGCGTTCTGAGCCAAAGGCCGGCACACCCGCTTTTACTTATTGTGCCTAAAAAGAACCGGAACATTATACTTCACCCTGACCGGCGTACCATTCTGCCGGCCCGGATTCCACTTCGGCATGCCGGAGACCAACCGCTTGGCTTCGCTGTCCAGTTCGGGAGAAACAGATCGCGTGACACGGACATTGGACACGCTGCCGTCCTTCTCCACCACGAAGGAAACGACAACTCTGCCCTGGACGCCCTCTTCCCGTGCTTGAGCCGGATACCTCATGTTTTGCGAAAGATAACTCATCATGGCGGCATTGCCACCCGGATACCCAGGCATCTCCTCCACAACGTCAAACACTCTGTCACCGCTCACGGCAGACGTCTCTCGGGAAGGACTTTCCGCTTTCTCCACTTTCGGAGCGACAGGTTCCTCCTGAACAGTCTCATGACGAACAGGCTCTTCCACAACCGGTTCGGCATCATCATCCGCCGGTTCCTCTACAAAGGTCTCCGGTTCTGTATACGCCGTATCCGGCATAGCCACCACCGAATCGACCAATTCTGCCGGCATTTCTTCCGCTTGCGCGACAGTATCGGCAACCATCTCCGTCGGCGATTCATCCGCCTCCCCGGCAGCAGACTTGCTCTTGTTGTAAATCACACTGCCCAAAACAGCCAGGAGCAACGCGCCGAGAATGGCAGCAAGGATATAGATTGTCTTATTACTCTTCTTTTCCGGTTCTACAAACTCTCTTGATGGCGGACGGACGTTTCCTTGATTCATCCCATTCAATGGACATCCGCACTTCGGGTATTTTTTCGCTTTGTCGGACACCATGTGTCCGCATTCACTACATTTAATCAGTGCCTTAATATTTTATTTCGAAAATTAAATGTTATACAATATCATATCAGTATCCGTTCTCCACCATACTAAATGCTTGCAATACACCTCTCTTTTGTTCCTGGTACTCCCTTACCAATTGACTGTCATGCAATTCTCGTGCAAGTTCTATTTGCTGATCTTTAATTGATAGCATATTTTGCTTAATACATTTAATCAGCATAGGTTTTCAGATTTATGTTTCATTTCAAGGTATTTCAACGCTTAAAAAAGGTTTGCAACTAGGACAAAGGTAGGTAAAATTTCCAAAACCGCACTTCCATTCTTCAAAAAATGAGGGTAACGACTGCTTTTTAACATATAAAATCCATGTTATTCCACTCAAAGCGGGCAGAGGGGAGGGTGATTTTGGGGTGAAAATTTTATTATTTGAAAAGTAAGTCTTTAATATTTGATCTTTTTTACTGTCACTTTTCAAAATCGTAAAACTGACTTTTCAAATATTAAAAACCTTTTGTAAAATTCATTCTACTTTTGCGGCGATAAATTTTCCCAACCGGCGGTCGGGAATGGCTATCCCAAGAAAAGGCCGCCGGCATTTTGAGGAATACTCGTGTTTTAAACCTTATATTATGTTATTCAAATCTATCTTTAAGCCGCTTTTACTGCTATTCCTTTTCTGTTGGGTCCCTGGCGGGGCCGCGGCACAGGACATCGTAAAGGGAGTAGTCCTCGACGCAGCGGGAGATCCGATTATCGGCGCGACCGTCAAAGTGAAAGGAACGAATGTGGGAGCCGTCACCGACTTGGACGGTCAATTCAGTGTAAACGCCGATGAAATGGCGGAAATTCAAGTATCTTATATCGGTTATCTGCCTCAAGAAGTCAAAGTGGGCGGAAGAAAATTTCTGACCGTCAACCTGCAAGAGGAGGAGACGACGCTCAGTGACGTCGTGGTCATCGGTTACGGTACTGCCAAACGAAGCGATATCTCCGGTTCGGTGGTCTCCGTCGACAGGGAAGCCATGCTGCGCAAGGCGCCGGTCAACCTGGCACAGGGGTTGCAAGGCGCCGCTCCCGGCGTGATGGTCAACGCGCAAGACGGCGCGCCCGACGCCAATGCGGCCATCCGTATCCGCGGTGTCGCCACCATCAACGGCAGTGCCGACCCGCTTTACGTCGTGGACGGCGTGCAGGTGGGCACCAACGCCAACTTCCTCAATCCGCAAGATATAGAGAATGTAGAGATTCTCAAAGACGCTTCCGCCACCGCCATTTACGGTGCGCGCGGAGCCAACGGCGTGGTGATGATTACCACCAGGCACGGACATAAGGGCGCCGTCCATGTGGACGTCATGGCCAACTGGGGTATCCAGACGCTGGACAGGACGTTGGACGTGCTGGATGCCGACACTTATGCCAAGGCCATCCGGATAGGGCGTGCGGTCGACGGCAGCAACATAGTCATGCCGGTATGGGGCGAGCAGTACGACGGACAGCGGAAGACCGTCGACTGGCAAAAGGAAATGACCCGCACGGCGCTGCGTCAGAATTACACAGCATCCGTATCGGGCGGCACGGAGAAGCTGCAAGGCAGTTTTTCGGCCGGCTATCTGGACAACAAGGGTATCATCGTCAACACCAATTACCGGAGAATGAACCTGCGGGGCACGCTGCGGGCGCAAGTGAACAAATATCTGGAGATGGGTGGCGACGTCAACTTCACCCATTCGGTCTCGCAAGGCAGCAATTACGCGTTCAACAATAACAACAACCTCTCCAGTCTGAGAGACTTCGCCACCGCTGTACCTACGATGGACTACACCGACGCAAGCGGAAATCTGATACATCCCAACGTGGTCAACGCCGACGGCACTTACGGTACTTACTGGCAAAGCACGGTGGGCGGAGAGGTACCCAAACTGAGCGACAACTACTATGCGCGGCAGATGGAAATCTGCAATCCTTACCGCGTCAACCGCCTGTTGTCGAACATGTACGTGGACATTTCTCCTGTCAAAGGACTGCATTTGAAATCCATTCTTTCTTATGGCCATACCGCTACAGACAAGTCGGAATGGACGCCCAAGCGCCCGCGTTACAACAACGGCGAACCGTATCCTCTGCTGGGCGTCAACGCCAATGAGAAGTTCGAACTGACGCAAACGGCCGGATACGACAAGGGCATTGAGACATATCTGACTTACAACTGGTATAACGACATTCACAATATCACGGTCATGGCGGGCAACTCCGTCAGCAAATCCTACGGTTCGTGGGTGTCGGCCAGTGCGGAAGACTTCCCCGGTTCGAGCATTCGGGACATCAGTCTGACCAATGACCTCGACACCAAGACGGGCAACGGCGCCTTCAACTTGCAGACGCGCTTCATCTCCTACTACGGCCGCGTGATGTACGGTTTGCTGGACCGCTACAATTTCACCGCGACCATCCGTCGGGACGGTTCGTCCAACTTCGGTGCGGGCAACCGCTGGGGTACGTTCCCCTCGTTCGCAGCCTCTTGGCGCATCTCGGAAGAAGCGTTCGTCAAACGGGCCCTGCCGGCGCTGTCCAACCTGAAATTGCGTCTGGGATGGGGCCGCACGGGTAATGCGGGCAGCGCGACCAATCTGGCCACGCCCCAATTGAGTTCGGACGGTATCATGTACCACTTCTATTCCTCCGGCGCCTCCACCCAGAATTTCAGTACGGCCAACGGTATGGCACAGGCCAGCGTCATCGACACCAACCTGAAATGGGAGACCAACGAACAGTGGAACATCGGATTGGACGGCGGATTCTTCAACAATGCGCTGACCTTTACCATTGACTACTTCATCCGCACGTCGAAAGACCTGTTGCTGTATCAGAGTCTGCGACCCTCCACGGGATGGAACGACGTCTACACCAACTACGGCGAGATACGCAATACCGGTCTGGAGTTCAGTCTGTCGTACAACCGTCATTTCGGGAAAGACTGGACGCTGGGGGCGACATTGACCGGTTCGACGCTCAAGAACAAAATCATCAAGAGCGGTCTGGACATCATGGAGACCTGCGACTGGAACGACGGCACTACGGAAGACGGTTCAAACATGGGAACGGTGGCCGGTTCGTCGATGTGGTGGAACAACCATTCCATCTGTCGCGAAGGATATGCCGTAGGTTCTTATTACGGTTACCGCACCGACGGCCTGTTCACCAGTCAGGAAGAACTGGACGCGCTGAACGAGGCGGCCTACGCCGCAGGATGGACCGACGGATATCAGGTGGCCGGTACGAAAGTTGGCGATGTCAAGTTTGTCGACCTCAACGGTGACGGTCATATCTCTGAAGAGGACATGGATATCATCGGCAACGGTTTTCCGAAACTCAATTTCGGTCTGAATCTCACCGCGTCGTACAAGCAATGGGACGCCTCGCTGTATCTCTACGGCGTACTGGGACAGGATATCCTCTCTTACTCGGCCATGCGTCTTTCGACCATCGCCCCGAGCGACGACAACGTGTCGAACATCCTGAAAGAGTCGTACAACGACATCTGGTCGGAAAGCAATCCCGGCGGAACGCTGCCCCGCCTCACCGTCCTGGACCTGAATCACAACACCCGTTGCAGCGACCTGTGGGTGAAGAACGGCGATTTCCTGAAAATCAGTCAACTGCAAATCGGTTACACGTTCCCCAGGAAATGGACGGCTCCGCTCATGTTGAGCGCGCTCCGCGTATATGCGTCAATAAGCAACCTCTGTTGCCTGTCGTCTTACAACAAATACGGCGACCCGGAATGCGGTCAGGGCAATGTGCTCTATACGGGATTGGACACCGGCCGTTATCCTTCTCCCCGTACTTATTCTTTCGGTCTTAGTGTACAATTCTAATCAATAACGGATATGAAAAAAAATACGACATACCTGCTGTCGCTCCTTCTGGCCGGCAGTTTTGTAACAGGTGCGCTGTGCGCCTGCGACAGCAATGATTTCCTGGAAGTGGACCATTACACCATCCTGGCCGCCGACCAGATGTTTCAAAGTGAGGAAGACGCGGCCAAGGGTCTGGCCGGCTGTTACGACATCCTGTTTCCTGAAGGAACGGACGCTGACGGCTGGAATTACAAGCCGCAACTCTTCTTCGGCTGTCATCCCACTCTAGACACCCAGGCCACCGGTTGGGACAAGCAATGGTGCGTGCAACAGTGGAGCGCCGGTGACTCCGACATGGGCAAGGCGTGGAAATACACTTACCGAGGCATCAGCCGTTGCAACGATTTCATCGCCGGACTGGAGGAAAGCGAAGAGGCGGCCGAATGGGCAACGGCCTCCGTCATGGACGGTGAGGCAAGGGCGCTGCGCGCTTACTTCTATATGTTCCTGGCGGAGAATTGGGGCAAGGTGCCGATGCTCGCCACGGGAGAGACTTACTCGAATACGCCTGATAAAGCCGCGGCCGAAACCGATGACGAGGAGTGGGACTTCATCATCAACGACCTGAAAATCGCCGCTGAAGAACTGGACTGGAAACCTTATAACGGGGAGTACGGCCGCTGTACGAAGGGCATGGCGTTGGCTTATCTGGGCGAGGCTTACCTGTGGAAAGCCTACAAAGCGCGTGTCAACGGCGACGGCAACGCCAAGAGCGACGAGAACATCCGTCTGGCCAAGGACGCCCTGGAACAGGTGATCAACAGCGGTGTCTATGAGTTGGCGCCCTCTTTCTCCACCCTTTGGGACGCCGATGAGGCGTGGCCCAAGGAAGCCGTATGGCAAGTGGTCATGGACATGGGCGCCGGCAACTATGCCAAATGGGACGCCGACGCACATATCTTCGTCAATTTCTTCTCTGCTTCCACCAACGGCGGAGGCGGTTGGGGGTCGGAATACCTTTCATGGGAACTTTATTTCCTGTATGAGAACGGCGACAAGCGCCGCGACGCATCCATGTGTACCAATCCCGTTCCAAATCTTCCTGAGGAGCAACGCTCCGCTTATTGCTACGGTTACAACCCATTCTTACAACAAGTCATCGCCAACGAAGACGCCTCAAACAATCAGTACAAATTCAACAATGGCGGTGATTACGCTCCGGGCATCTGGACTTTGAAACTCTGGCGCCTGCAGCGCTGCCAGTGGACAACGCCGCATTCGCCCTGCCATTTCTACTACAAGCGCTACGCCGGCGTCCTGTTGGACTACGCAGAATGCCTGTTCCGCCTCAACGGCGGTGATGACGCCACCGCCTGGGGCATCATCGACGAAATCCGCAACCGTGCCTTCGGCAACTTGGAGGTGGGCAAGGCGGATGAGCTCAACCGGAAATTCACGCAGTACTACAAGAACCTGGCCAACATCAATTCCGCCTATTCCGACTATGTGGCGCCGGAGACTTATCCGATTCCCTTCAATACGGAAACGGTCAGCGTGCCTGACGCCAAGACATATTACACCGCATTCACGGCGGAAAGCAACGAATACCATCGCGCTTTCACGGGACGCTGCCAACCGTGGGAAGTGGCGCTGGGACAGGAGCGCCGCAAGGAATTCAGTTCGGAATGGAACCTGAAAGCGGACCTCCAGCGTTCTGACTTCCTGATTCCGCACGTGGAATGTGATTATCCCAAAGGCATCGGCGTGGCCAACACCGACCCGGCCAATGACGGAACCAACTGGCACTACTACCGTGATTGGGATTTCAACACGCTCAAACTGGTTATGCCCATCCCGACGGATGAATTGTTGCGTAACTCTCTCATCTCCCAGAATCCGGGATACTAAAATCACTATTTTTTCTTTCAGGTTGCGCGCTTGGCGCACCCGATTTCTGCAACACCCACTAAAAAACATACTTGCATCCCCGCTTGTGAATGCGCGGGGATAACTAAATAGCCACTAAACCCCGTGAGAGGTGTCGCCGGTTTTTGTCCGACGGGGCCTCTCACATTTTATTTTCCTTTCCCGGTACTGTGTTATTTCAATGAAATTGTGTACCTTTGCGGCAGTTTTTGATTTATGTAATTATGGCAAACAAAAAGGCTCTTTTGATGATTCTCGACGGATGGGGAATCGGAAAGCATGGTGAGGGTGATGTCATTTTCAGAACGCCGACACCTTATTTGGATTATTTGAACGCCGTATCGGCACATTCGCAGTTGATGGCCTGCGGTGAGGACGTAGGTCTGCCCGACGGACAGATGGGCAATTCCGAAGTGGGTCACCTGAACATCGGTGCGGGCCGCGTGGTGTATCAGGACCTGGTGAAAATCAACCGGGCCTGCCGCGACAACAGTATATTACAGAATCCCGGCATCGTCAAGGCATATTCTTATGCCAAAGAGACGGGCAAGCGCCTCCACCTGATGGGACTGACCAGCGACGGCGGCGTACATTCCTCCTTGGACCACTTGTTCAAACTGATTGAAATCTCCAAGGAATACGGCCTAAAAGAAACGTTCGTACATTGCTTTATGGACGGTCGTGACACCGACCCGAAGAGCGGTATCGGTTTTATCCGTGAGGTCAGTGACCGCTGTCAGGCTGCCGGCGCACATATCGCCAGTATCGTGGGCCGCTTCTACGCCATGGACCGCGACAAGCGATGGAACCGCGTGAAGGAAGCCTATGACCTGCTCGTGGAAGGAAAGGGCAAACAGGCTGACGATATGGTGAAAGCCATGCAGGAGAGTTATGACGAAGGCGTGACGGACGAGTTTGTCAAACCCATCAACAACAGTCGGGTGGACGGTACGATTCAGGAAGGTGACGTGGTGATTTTCATCAACTTCCGCAACGACCGCGCCAAGGAACTCACGCAAGTGCTCACGCAAGAGAACATGCCGGATGAGGGCATGCACACGATTGCCGGTCTGCAATACTATTGCATGACGCCTTACGACGCCAACTTCCACGGTGTGAACATCCTCTTCCCGAAAGAGAATGTGGAAGACACCCTGGGCGAATACCTGAGCAAACTGGGCAAGAAGCAGTTGCATACGGCCGAGACAGAGAAGTATGCGCATGTGACGTTCTTCTTCAATGGCGGTCGCGAGGAACCGTTTGAGGGCGAGGACCGCATCCTGGTGCCTTCTCCCAAAGTGGCCACTTACGACCTGAAACCGGAGATGAGCGCCTTTGAGGTGAAAGACAAACTGGTGGCCGCCATCAAGGAAGACAAGTATGATTTCATCGTGGTCAACTTCGCCAACGGTGACATGGTGGGACACACGGGCGTGTACAACGCCATCGCCAAGGCTGTATGGGCCGTTGACCATTGTGTTCACGACGTCATTGAGGCCGCCAAGGCCACAGGATACGAGGCACTGATTATCGCCGACCACGGTAATGCGGACAACGCCATCAACGAGGACGGTACGCCCAACACGGCCCACTCGCTGAATCCGGTGCCGTTTATCTATGTGACCGACAACAATTCGGCCAAAGTGAAAGACGGCCGTCTGGCCGACGTGGCTCCTTCCCTGTTGCACATCATGGGTCTGGAGCAACCGGCAGACATGACGGGCGAGAATCTGATCATCGATTAATAAGAATGAACGTACAGATTGAAGACAGTTGGAAACAACGGATTGGCGGGGAGTTTGACAAACCTTACTTCGCCAATCTCGTTGCCTTTGTCCGGCAGGAATACAGCACCACGACGTGCTATCCGCCGGGACGGGAGATTTTCAACGCCTTCAATTTGTGTCCGTTCGACAAGGTAAAGGCCGTCATCATCGGACAAGACCCTTATCACGAACCCGGACAAGCGGAAGGTCTTTGTTTTTCCGTCAAGGCGGGCGTGCAGATGCCGCCGTCGCTGATCAACATTTTCAAAGAAATCAAGGATGATATCGGTACCGCTTTCCCACAGGACGGTTCGCTGCGCCGCTGGGCCGAACAGGGCGTCCTGCTGCTCAACGCCACACTTACGGTCAGGGCTCACCTGGCCAACAGTCACAAGGACAAGGGATGGGAGACATTTACCGATGCCGCCATCCGCACGCTCAGTGCCGAGCGGGAACATCTGGTCTTCATGTTGTGGGGTAATAATGCCCGTAAAAAGATATCCCTGATTGACGCTTCCAAGCATTTGATTCTGGAATCCACCCATCCCTCGCCGCTTTCGGCCAACCGCGGAGGCTGGTTCGGCAACCATCACTTCTCGCGTTGCAACGCCTACCTGCAACAAAACGGATTACAACCCATCAGTTGGTAATGAGCGGGCTGCACATTCTTCAAGTGGGCGACATACTCGTCTCGCCCGATATCCTGACGGAATATTTCTGTTGCGACCTGGATGCCTGCAAAGGTGCCTGTTGCATTGAAGGCGACGCGGGCGCTCCCGTCACTCTGGATGAAGTGGCGGAAATCGAAAACGTCACGGAAACAGTATGGTCGGACCTGTCAGCTTCGGCGCAGTCGGTGATTGACAAACAAGGCGTAGCCTATACGGACAGGGACGGGGATTTGGTCACGTCGATTGTCAACGGTAAAGATTGCGTCTTTACCTGTTATGACGATAACGGCACTTGTCTGTGCGCGCTGGAACGGGCTTGCCGGCAGGGCAAGACTTCTTTTGTCAAACCTGTCTCCTGTGCGCTTTATCCCATTCGCGAAAAAAGGTTTTCCGGCGGAGGCGTCGGCATCAATTACCACCGTTGGGAAGTGTGCCGCGATGCGGTCAGGAAGGGTAAAGAATTGGGTATTCCCGTTTACCGGTTTCTCAAGCAACCGCTCATCCGGCGCTTCGGCGAGGCCTGGTATGAGGAGTTGGAACAGGTGGCGGAAGCGCTGCGGCAGGAAGGCTATTTGTAAATCCTGTTACTGACTTCTGTATTCCGAAGGAGACAGACCGACGTGCTCCTTGAAGTATTTTCCCAAAAAACTTTGGTTGGGAAAATGCAGATACTGGGCGATTTCCTTGATGCTCATGGCCGAGTTCTTGAGCAAGACGCGGATTTCCAGAATGACATAATTGTCTATCCATTCGTTCGGCGTGCGCCGGCTCACCTGTTTGACGGTCTCGGAAAGGTATTTCGGCGTAATGCACAGTTGCTGCCCGTACCAGCTCACGCGGCGCTCAGTACGGAAATTCTGTTCCACCAAACGGATGAAATCCGTAAAAATCGCCTCCGCACGTCCCTGTTTGCGCGTCGTGAGATGTTGCAACTTATATATCACATTACTCATGTCGTAAATCAGGGCGGATATCAACATCCTGACGGTTTCCTTCCGGAAGTGATGCCGGGTGTCGTCCACTTTCATCTTGATGAGTCGGAAGTAATTCGAGATGGTCTGCACTTCCTCCTCGCGGAGCGTAAACACGGGATGATTGATGGCAAAGAGAAACAGGGAGGACAATTCATGTACGTTGGAAACGATTTCCTCGAAGAAATCGGCGGATATCATCACGGCAATGCCTTTGCAGTCGGGACTGAGCATGTAGTTTTCCACCACTTGTCCGCTGCTGAGAATAATCATGTCGTTGGCCTTGATGAGGTGTTCCGTGGTGTCTACGGTGTATTGCGCGCGCCCTCTCAGGCACATGGCGAACAATAGACAGTTCAACCGTTTCGGTTCACTGAGCAACGGCACCCGGTTGACATCCTCAAAGAGAATGATGTCCTCACCGATGGCACTGTTGTCCATCGACAAAGACTTGGCCGATTCTACTGTAATACTGTTTAATTTGGGTATGTTTGCCATAACTGTTATTTCAATGTTTTCTTCCCGCCCGGGCGAAGTAGCACTTTCTTTTCCTTCCCGTTATAGTTGACCGTCGTCGTACCGCCCGTCTCACTGCTGATGACGCAGCGTACTACTTTTCCAGCCTTCCAATCCATATCCACCGTAAATCCGCCACGGGCGCGCAATCCCCTGACGCTGCCCGAAGGCCACGCGGACGGAAGGGCCGGCAAAAGGGTCATCGATGCGGTATCGCTCTGCAAGAGCATCTCGCAGATGCCTGCCGTACCGCCGAAATTACCGTCTATCTGGAACGGCGGATGCGCGTCGAACAAATTGGCGTAAGTGCCTCCGCCATGCCGTTTATCACTGCCGGTGTACTGTTCCGGATGAACATATGTAAGCAGTTTGCGCAGCATACCGTAGGCTTTGTCGCCCCGACCGAGCCGGGCCCAGAGATTAATGCGCCATCCCGTACTCCATCCCGTACTCTCGTCGCCTTTCATCTCTAGGGTGCGCTCTGCGGCACGGGCGATGTCGGGCGTCTGTCTTCCGTTGACATGATGTCCGGGATAAAGTCCTATCAGATGGGATTGGTGACGATGATGCACGTCCTTGTCGTCCCAATCATAATACCACTCGTTCAAATCGCCTTGATGACCGACGGTATAGGGATGTAAATGATTTAATTTGTCGGCGGTTTCATCGAGGAACCGCTGGTCTTTCTCACCGGTAATGCGGGCGGCGGAAAGTGTACTGAGAAACAGTTCCCGGATGATTGACAAGTCGGCCGTACCGCCATAGCAGGTCACACCCTGATAACCGGACGGCGTGACATATTCATTCTCAGGCGAAGTGGAAGGCGCCGTGATGTATTCTCCCTTGTGAAGGGGATTCTCCATCAACCAGTCCAGACAGAATTCCGTAGCGCCTTTCATGAGCGGATAGGCCGTCTTCGTCAGATATTCCTTGTCTTGTGTGTAAAGATAATGTTCCCAAAGTGTGCCGACCAACCAGGCGCCTCCCATGTTCCAATTGGCCCACATCGGACTTTCACGGTTTTCGCCCACCGGATTGGTCATGGCCCACAAGTCACTGTTGTGCGAGGAGCACCATCCGCGACGGATGCCGTAAAAGTTTCGGGCCGTAAACTTTCCGTTTTCCGCCAGGGCCGAAACGAAATCATCCAACGGCCGCACCATTTCGGACAGGTTGGCTACCTCCGCAGGCCAATAGTTTTCCTCCAAATTGATGTTGACGGTATAATTGCCGCGCCAGGGCGACCAGAGATGGGGTGTCCACAATCCCTGCAAATTGGCAGGAACGCCCGGTGTACGGGAAGAGGCGATGAGCAGATAACGCCCGAATTGGAAATAAAGCGCCTCCAATGCCGGATTGTTTTCCTGCCGGTCAGTATAATCGGACAGTTGACGGTCGGTGGGACGTGTGTCGATCTGTTTCGCTTCATCTCCCAAACGCAACTGTAATCTGTCGAAATATTGTTTGTAATCCCTCACATGTCGGTCACGGAATTGCCGATAGGTGTAATTCACCGTATGCCATGCGTCATCTGCCGCCTTCTCCAGATAAGGCGCGCCCTCTTTTACCGGATGCTTGTCAAATCCCGCAAAGGAAGTCTCATTGACGAAATAAAGGACGGTTTCCGTGGCGCCCGACACGGTCAGGGAAGAATCCGAGACTGTCACCTGTCCGTCGGACACCGCTTTCAGGACAGAGCAGAAATGGATACTTTCCATCGCATCGCCCGTGGCATGACCGGTCATGGTCAACTGGCGGGCGGTTGCGCTGACCTTATGGGGGACTTGCGCCGTCATGGCCACACGGAAATTGAGTGTACCGGGACGGTCGGTCGTCAGACGAACGGCAATCAACTTATCCGGGGCGGAAGCGAAATACTCCCGACGGCAGGTCACGCCTGCCCGCTTGAATGAAATTTTGACAAGCGCACTGTCCAAATCCAGTTCACGGTGATAATCCGTCACCTCTCCTTCATCGGCATCGTCCAAAAGGAGCGTGGCCAACGGTTGGTAGAATTGGGAATTGTGTCCTTGCACATGAAGTTGCAGGGAATCGGCCGCCGCATAGTCTTCCCGGAAAAGCGCCTCCCGTATTTCTGGAATCCATGCGGAAGCACCGGATCCTTCCTCATGGTCTACGGGCGAACCAGTCCAGAAAGTAATGTCATTAAGATAAAGGATGTCCTTGTCGGGACGGCCGTAGACAAGCGCTCCCAACTTGCCGTTGCCAATGGGCAACGACTCCTCAAAAAAAATTGCGGGCACATCATACCACAACCGCGACGGAGCGAACTCCGCATGCAGGCAGGACAGACGGCCCAGCAAAATAATTAACAAAAAAATCGTTTTCCTCATCGGCTCTACGCGTCAATGTTGGCGTAAGTCGCGTTCTGTTCGATAAACTCGCGGCGCGGCTCCACGTCATCACCCATCAACATAGAGAATATCTCATCAGCCTCAGCGGCATTTTCAATGGTCACCTGTTTGAGCAGACGGGTCTCGGGATTCATCGTCGTCTCCCAAAGTTGTTCGGGATTCATCTCACCCAAACCTTTGTAGCGCTGTGTATGAATACTCGTGCCTTCCACGCCGTTGCCGTATTTGTCGAGGAATGCCTGACGCTGCTGATCGGTATAACAATATTCCTTCACCTTGTTTTTGAAAGTGCAGAGATAAAGCGGCGGCGTAGCGATGTAGAGATGGCCTTCCTGGATCACCTTCGGCATGAAACGGTAGAAGAGCGTCATAATCAACGTGTCAATGTGGGAACCGTCCACGTCGGCATCGGTCATGATGATAATCTTGTCGTAACGCAATTTGTCGATATTGGCTTCACGGTCGCCCTCTCCGTCCACACCGAAGCGGACACCGATACTCTGGATGATGTTCATCACGGATTCAGCCTCAAACACACGGTGCCATTGTACTTTCTCCACATTGAGGATCTTTCCGCGAAGCGGCAGAATGGCCTGGGTGTAACGGTCACGTCCCTGCTTGGCGGAACCGCCTGCGGAATCTCCCTCCACGAGGAATATCTCGCATTCTTTCGGATCTTTGTTGGAGCAGTCGGCCAGTTTACCGGGCAGACCGCCACCCGACATCGGGTTCTTGCGCTGCACGCTCTCACGGGCCTTACGCGCGGCGATACGGGCAGTAGCCGCAAGCACCACCTTGTCGCAAATCTGTTTGGCCTCCTTCGGATGCTCTTCCAAGTAAGTGGAAAGCGCTTCGCCTACAGCCTGCTGCACGGCACCGGTCACTTCACTGTTGCCGAGTTTGGTCTTGGTCTGTCCTTCGAATTGCGGTTCGGCCACCTTGATGGAAATCACGGCGGTAAGTCCTTCTCGGAAGTCTTCTCCGGCAATTTCTATCTTGGCTTTTTCAATTTGCTTGGAAATGGCAGGGTCCGCATCCGCGTATGCCTTCAACGTGCGGGTGAGCGCCATACGGAAACCTGTCAGGTGCGTACCGCCCTCAATGGTGTTGATGTTGTTGACATAAGAGTGAATGTTCTCGGAATAGTCGGTATTGTACATGATGGCCACTTCAATGGGCACGCCCTGTTTTTCGGTCTTCAGATAGATGACATCGTCAAACAAATGGGTACGATGTCGGTCTACGTAACGAACAAATTCCTTCAGGCCTTCCTTGGCATGGAATACTTCTTCCTTGGTCTTGCCCTCCTCATCGGGACGCATATCTTTCAGGGTAATAGTGATACCGGCATTCAGAAATGCCAACTCACGCATACGGCGGGCGATGATGTCCCACTGATATACTGTGGTAGTGAAAATCGTCGGGTCGGGCCAGAACTGCTGGCGTGTACCTCTGAGCCGGGTCTCTCCCACCACTTTGACGGGATAAAGCGCCTTGCCCTTCTCATATTCCTGCTGATAGATTTTCCCGTCGCGGTAAACTTGCGAGAGCATGTGGGTGGAAAGCGCGTTGACACAACTTACACCGACGCCGTGCAAACCGCCGCTTACCTTATAAGAACCTTTATCAAATTTACCTCCGGCATGCAGCACCGTCATGACGACTTCCAAAGCGGACTTGTGCATTTTGGCATGCTCATCCACGGGAATACCGCGACCGTCGTCCTGCACCGTAATGGAATTGTCCTCATTAATGGTCACTTCGATATTCTTACAATAACCGGCCATGGCCTCGTCGATGGCATTGTCCACCGTCTCGTTGACCAAATGGTGAAGTCCTTTCTCACTGATGTCGCCGATATACATGGCCGGGCGCTTCCGCACCGCCTCAAGTCCTTCAAGCACTTGTATGTTACTGGCCGAATAATTATTCTGATTCTCGTTGTTTTCTGCCATTTTCAAAATATCTATTATTAACGTGCAAATTTACATAAAATCAATGGAAAAATAAAAGTTTTGATGCTAAAAAAAGCGAAAAGGGCCGTGACTGAATCC